>Ga0206956_1005_pt1 | contig 101382 bp, 94 predicted proteins | sample Alteio_BWOrgHeat_35_FD_153252 | JGI IMG/M metagenome (GOLD analysis project Ga0206956, IMG submission 153252) | Enriched cells from forest soil in Barre Woods Harvard Forest LTER site, Petersham, Massachusetts, United States -... | ecosystem: Environmental > Terrestrial > Soil > Temperate forest >...
ATGCGTCACGCTGAACGCCTGGCCGAGAGATTGTGACGGCGACGACGCAAAGCTGGCGGTTGTGAAGAGAGCCGGAATCGCAAGCGCTAAAAGCGCCTTCCGGATACCCTTCCATTTCTCGGTAGATCGTCTTAATGGCTTCATTGTTGGGTCGCTCCAATTACGCCCGTGGCTTGTCATCTTGTTAGCTGCCCCAAACTGCTGACGCTAGGGCTGAGAAAGCATGGTTGAAAACGCCTGGGGAATAATCTGGACCGCTTCGTAAACCAAAAACAGAAACAGCGCCAGCCATTCGATATTCTTCTTGGGCACGTGAAAGCTCCTCAAAGGTTCAGTTTCCTCGCTGTGCTTGGGTGCAGGCCGAATACCAAAGCTAGCCTTATTAAGTACCTTATATTTCAGTTACTTAACTTGGTTATGACGTAGATGGACGAGGACAGATTGTCCTGAGAACTTTGAAGGAAGGTGAGGTAACTGTATGAAACATAAAACCATGGCTGAGTTGCCCACGGAATGGGACAAGTTGTCTCTTAGGGCAGGGACGACAACTCAGAGTTTTCCGGAGAGTGGGGGGCGGCTCCATCGTCTGGGGTACTTCGGTAGTTTGGGGCAACTCGGTATTGAACGCGAACTCGGTGGTTTGGGGAAACTCCGTAGTCTGGGGCAATACCGTGGACACCGGCTTTAGCGTGGTCTGGGGTAACAGTATTGTCTGGGGCAGTTCCACAGCAACTGCGGCCTACAGTGATGGCCAGGACGGAGAGAACTAACCATGACGCTCCTCTCGACAAAAAGCAAAATACTTGTCGGGTTTGTGGTTGTCTTCGGCATCGGGATTCTCCTGCAAGTGCCGCTGACATGGGAACACCCGGCATACGCGCGCTTCACCGGAACTCTTCTCGTGGCCCTCTTCGCGGCGCGCCTGAAAGTTTCGCTGCCGCGGATCACGGGATCGATGTCGGTGAACCTGCCGTTCATCCTTCTGGCTCTCAGCGAGCTTAGCCTGGCCGAGGCGCTTCTGATTACTGCCGCGTCGACCTTCGTGCAATGCCATTGGTCGGAGAGCGGTCAGCAGAAGCCGATCAAGACCATGTTTAACCTGAGCGTCACTTTGATGGCAGCCTACGCCGCCTGGCTCACCATACAAGTGACAGCGCCGAATTCAGGACTTGGTCTCGCCTTGGGAGCGCTGGCCTACCTGCTGGTCAACACCGTCCCGGTCGCGGCCATTATCGCGCTAACGGAAAGTGGCCATCTGTTCCGAACCTGGAAGCAGATTCTCCAGCTCACGTTTCCTTATTTCGTTCTGGCCGCAGGCGTTGCAGGCCTGGCCAAGCTGGCCACGCATGCTTTCGACTGGTACATTCCGCTGCTTATGTTACCGCTGATGTTTCTCGTGCAACGCTCGTTCAGGCTTTACTTCCAAATCCTGCGTGACACTGCAGGGTCGCAGCCGCCTTACGCCATGGCTGCCGGTGCTGGGCGTAGCTGATCTAAGAATCCAATGCAGGTTGAAAAAGTCGCCGGCCAGATGACGAATCTGGCCGGCCTTTTTCATTGCAGGTTAAATGAATGTGGTTCAATCAAAGTAGTAGTCCGACTTCAATATGGTTCCTAGGGGTGGGCCAGTCTTACGAATGCCCGATGACGAGCGACGCACATCTGCTCCGACGAAACGAGCGAAATCGGGGTATGATTTCTTAGAGAAAGAGAGAACGCCGGGATGAAGAAAAAACTTACTGCCCAACAGAAGCGTACCGTGGATCGGCGCCGGGAGCACAACCGGAAACACACCTTGCTGCGCCGGGAATGTTACAAATGGCTGAGGAAAAACCTGCCTGATGTTTACGCAAAGTTGAGAAAGAAAGCGGGACTGGCGCAAACTGGCCGCCCTAAAGGCTAATTGCGCCCGGCCTAGCTTCAGCCAGTCGTTACAGCGCAAAGGATCCATGCGCTATTGGTAACGCATGGACCCTTTGAATACGAACCTCAAACAGGTGCTGAGTCTCCGTCGCAGCCCTACTCGACTGTGATGTTCACCGCTTTCGAGGGGATACCATTCGCAACTACTACGAGCGTACTTGCTCCTGTTTCCATCCCTGCAGGCACATCAAAGTTGGTCGAAACCTTGGTTTTACCGGTCGCAACTCCCATAGTGCTGTGGCCGTGCGTCTTGGCGTAAAAGACGTGACCAGTCGATTGATTTGTAATCCGTATCAGCGGATAGTTCGTCGCGGTTGTAAACTCGTCCCCAAACGAAGCGGCTTGCGATAAGCCGTTGAACTGCTGTCCGGAGATCTTGTAAGTTGAGCCTCGGGCCACCGTAGCCGGAAACGATGTAATTTTCGGCGCCCATGAACTCTGATACTTTCCCGTCGACGTGTAGGCGTAGGACCCGGCGACGAGCACCTGTCCCGTGGGCAGATCAATCAAACTGCCGAAGCCTACAGTTGTGGCGGTTAATTTCGATCCGTTGAACTCATACATCTGCCCGGAATCGCCCAGCACCAGCACGTTTCCGTTCGGTAGCAGCGCGGCAAAGGAATCGCCAGCCTGATCGCCATTCGGGAAGTCAGGTCCCGCAGTCCATTTGCCTTGGTTATAAACCGCAGTGTGTCCAGTGGATGCTCCAAGGTGCAGCGCGCCAGTCGCAAAAACCGAGCCGTCAGGACGCAGGATTCCTGGCCCGGTTTCTCCGGGGGGACAATAAGTGTACTGGTTATGGTTCCCGTACTTCAGGCAACCCTCCTCCGGAGGTCCCATTAAGTTCGCGACCGTGGTGCCCGCGGTCGCCCAGGTTTGCGAGCTCGGCGTATAGATCTCCGAGTTTGGATCATGCTTCACGTCCCAGGTAAGAACCGTGCCGTTCGGCAACAGCGTCCAACCCTCTTCGGCATTGAAATCGCTTTTGCCCGCCGATCCCACGGCTGTCCACTTGAGAGTAGAGGGATCCAACACCGCCATCTGCTTCGTGGTCTTGCGTCCGAGCAGCACCTCGCCATTCGGCAGCACGACTGCCGGCGAGTCTCCAATGTCATACCATCCCTTCGGCGGCGCAACCATGGTCCACTTATTCGTCTGGGGATCATAAATCGCGCTTTGATTAGTGAGGGTAAATTCTCCGCCGCAATCACTGTATTCGCCCCCAAGCAGCAGAAATCTGCCGTCAGCCAATACAGCTCCAGAAGCGGCGTAGGGAGCGTAGCCGGCAGGCAGGCTCGCGGTTTGCTTCCAGGTTCCATTGACGTAACTCCCGGATTTGTCGGGCGTGAGCCTCCACCAATCCGCGCAGGTACCACCTTGCACCATCACAGTGCCATCGGTTAATTGATATTCCATAAAGGCGCCGTTGGGCGCTGGATTCTTGAGTTGCGTCAACTTCTGCGCTAGCGAAACACCAGGAAGCGAAAACAGAAGTACGGTTACCGCGAAACATAGTTTCTTGGACAAGGTAGTTCCCCTTATTCTGATAAGTTCTGCAAAGCCGGGAGATGGAATGCAGGCCCGCCATGCTAGCACACTCGTACCGCCCGCCTGCAACGAAAAGTGGAGTCGAAAACCGTGCAAAAACAAAAACGATGCGGGGTAGTAATTGTTTCTTGGTGTAGATTATGACCGCGCACACCATCTGTCGGATTTCGATGATGTAGTTTTCAGCTATTCCGCAAACATTTTCATCTTCGCTGGTGTTTCCTGAAACGGCTGAGGCATTGTCATTGAACTGCTGAGACATCCGTGATTAGCTGAATCGAACGCCGTTGCGGTTTGTAAGGAAGATTATGCGGGGATCGTTTGGGAGTTTGTTCGCGCGCGTAGCAGTGGTACTGCTGTGGGCTTTCCTTGCCAGTAGTTTTGCGGCCGATGCGGCCAAGCCGCATTATCTGGCTACCAATGACGATGTCCCGCCACAAAATGAGACGAGTGTCACTTTCTACACTGTGGATGCCAACGGTCTGCTGACCATGAAGAAGAAAGTGCCCACCGGCGGCATCGGCATCGCGGGCGGCTACTTCGCCGCAAATCGCGTGAACGTTCTCGACAGTGAGAATGCAGAGTGCGTCTACGCTTCTCAGTCCACAAGCGGGGATATCGTTGGAATCGTCGTGCGCACTCTAGCCGTTGGCGGCAGCGCCAGAGGTTCGATCAAAGATGGCGGCAGAACCAATGGTATCGGCCTCGCCATGAACGCCCAATACCTCTACGCCAGCTTCACCGATTCCAACACCATCGGAACTTTTCAGGTTTTGCCCGGCTGCAAAATCAAGTTCATTGCCGATCTCAAGGTCATCGGCCTGCAAGGCGGCGTGATCGACGGAATGGCTCTCCACGGCAACATGCTGGTTGTCACCTACGGAGACCGTTCAATCCAGTCTTTCAACATATCAGCGGGCGTGCCCGTATCGAACGACGATGAACAGAATTCCACCGGCTCGCGCGGCGGCAATATGTATCCGAGCGGCGTCGATATCACCCAGGACGGCCATTACGCCATCTTCGGCGATACCTCGCCGCACACGGTAGTCGAAGTTTCCGATATTTCCTCCGGCAAGTTGACTCCGACGGTTGTCTATCATCTGGGCAACGGAATCAATTCGAGTAACATTCTGCTCAGTCCGGATGAGACGCTTCTCTACATCAGCAACAATCAAGGAGACACGGTCACCGCCGCTTTTTTTGACAAGAGCACTGGCAAACTTTCAAAGGGATGCACTTCGAACGCCCTCAAAGGCTATGTGAAAGACTGGTCGTATCTTGGAGCGCTGGCGTTGGAAGAAACCACGGGGACTGGTGGAGTTGTATATGTTGCTGAGTTTGGCGCGCCGTCTTCGATCGCAGAGATTGCGGTTACTTCGGCTGGCGGAAAATGCACCTTAACTGAATCCCCAAAATCACCCGTCGCAGATCCAAATAGTCCGGGCTTGTTATCGATCGGAGCTTTTCCGCCGCGTCCGTTCTAGCTCTCACCATCAGCGCTGCGCCGGCGAGTTCTGGCTTACTGACTGATGCTCTTTGATCCAGTCATTAGCCTGTTGCTCGGCCGCTGCGACTTGCGCGTGCGTCATCCGCGACGCGAGAACCGAAACCCGGTACTTGCTAGCCTCGTCACCACCAGCCTGGGCCAGCACCGACCAGAAGTAGGCTTTGACCAGATCCTGCGGCACGCCTCGTCCCGCCCAATAATATGCACCCAGCGTTGCCTGTGAAACCACGTGTCCCTGCTCGGCTGCCATCGTGAACCAGCGCACCGCTTCAGCATAGTCCTGAGAAACATCTTCCCCGGTTGCGTAGTGAGCTCCCATCGAAAACTGGGCTGCGGGATCGCCCTGCTCGGCCAACTTGCGCAAGCCCTCCACGCCGCCGACCGCGACCGGCGTGGGCGGATTGGTAGAAGCTTTTGGTAATGGCTGCGACGCGGAAGCGGAACTGCCCTTTGCGAAGTTTGCGAAGTCGCGCGGTGAAATCACCCAGGACGCGGCGAACAGTACCGTGGCTGCGGCCGCGGCCAGAAGAATCTTTCCAGAGCGGGAAAAACGAGGAAGGGGCAAGTCCGCCGAAGTCTCAACCGGAAATTCATCATCGACGCTGGCCATCGGCGCCCGAACAAAACCAACTTTCGAAGCGGAATGCGGTGCAAATACGTTTTCTGAGGACAAATCCTCCGCGGAGCCATTCTCCGCCAAACTCTGCCCTCCGGAGTTCTCTTCGGTTGCACTGCTTCCCATTGCACTCGACTCCGGCGCACCAGCGCGATGGACCGCCATGGAAATGATTCCGGCCAGGCGTTTCAGCGCGAGCGGATCATTGGTGCTGAAGGCATACGGTTCAGGGGCGAACACTTCCAGAAGTCCGATGACGGAGTCGTCCCAGCGAATCGGAACCGCGATGATGGAACGAATGCCAAGCATGCGGCAGCTCTCACGATCCACGTAAGGATCGGCCTCGGAATCGTCGCAGCGCAGCAACTGGCCGCTGCGCACGCACTCTCCCGAAAACCCCGTGCCAATGCTGAACCGCGCTCCCGGTCCTGGGGCGTCCTGGCCGGAACTGGCGCGGCAAATCATGCTTGCGCCTTGCGTCAGAGCAATCGCCGCACCCGTTGCCCGAGTAAACGTCTGCGCTCTCTTCGCCAGCAGTCGCAAAGCTCCATCAAGGTCGGAACCGAGCGCATCGACCTCGCGCTTGACCGCAGCCAAAGCCGTCAGAATCGAGGTATAGTCCGCCGGGGCCGTGGGCTCCAGCTCCTGCCGCATCCAGTTGAACAGTGCGCTGTTTTCCGACTGCTTCTCGATGACGCCCTGGGGCGCGAGCGCGGCAAACTGATTCGCGAAGAGGGGGTTCGCCGCCAAAGTTGCCGATGAACTTACCGATGAACTCGCCGATAAAAGATCAGCGCGGTAATTGACACACGCGACCATCACGTTTACGAAGAGCCATTCTTTTAACTGGCGAAGAGCGTCGTCCGGCATCTGCGGGAAACTGATTCCGACGCGCCCCGTTCCGTCGCACCAGATGACTTCACCCTTGGTGTGAATGCAAGCTCGAGTCGCAGTCAGATCAAGACACAGATTCACGCTCCGCTGCACTTCGAGTGGAAACGAAGTCTGAATCGCCATGCCCGCTTCGCTGATGTCGACGATCTCGCTGAGATCGAGGATCTGGCCACTCGAGCTTCCATTCAAGCTGGCATATGCGGGAGTGTGCACCTTCTGCCGTACCCGCTGTCGGCGAGCCCGCAAAGAAGGCGGCAGTTCCCGGCCAGCCTCCACCGGATTGGGCCCGAGGGTCTCCATGGCAAATCCGGGATACATCTTACCCCAGCTTGGCAATCTTTTATAGGATCAATGAACATTGGGGTGCAGGTAAACCGTTGCCGTCCCGGGGGACGACGTTTCACGGCGGGTCGAAGAATGTGTCATAAACAGATATGACAGCGTTTCGACGCGATGGCAAGTGTGGGGCGGACACTCTTATCCGCCGCTCCTGGTTTAGTTCACCTTGAGACGAATTGCCATTTCTCTCCCTAACCCGCATGGACCCAATTCTCAAAGAGTGTAATCGCTGTTGGCGGCAGTCGGCTCCTGTAATCCTCTTGTAAGCATCGAAGAACTCCGCATTGCAGTTTGCGTCGGCGAATTTCGCGGGAAGGAGTTTTCAACGGCCACGCCTATGCATCAACAATCGAGCTTTCTTTCTCTCTCGTCACCCCGATTGTCTGACTGAACAAAACTGGCAGCTACTCGGCTTTCGCGGCGGCAGGTGGACGCAGAACCAGCAACATCCGCAGATCTAACGCGGAATGGACAACGACGGGGATCAGCAGATTTCCGGTCAACAGAAACACGAGACCAAAGAGCAGGCCAACCACGACGGTTAACGCCGCTCCGGCGGCGCCTTGGTAAAGGTGTTGCAGTCCAAAGATCAGCGATGAAACGAGCAACGCGAGAGTGAGATTCAGGGAGAAAGGAAAAGTGTGCAGGTAGTGCAAGAGAAAGCCGCGAAAGAGCGTCTCTTCACAGATTCCCGCCGTGAAGCTGACAAAGGCATACCAGCGGCGCTCGGCCCGAGTCGCGGGCAAGAAGTAGCTGAGCGACTTGATTGCATCAGCTGCGGCGTACTTGCGCGGCCTCTTCGTCACGCTCTTCCAGACGGCCAGAGCGACGGGAAGCAAAATTAAAGCGACGAAAATGGCAAGCACTCCTTCAACTAGGTAGCGAACCCACGCGTGCTCGAACAGCCAGGAGGCCTCATCTGGTGCTGGCCTGATGGTGAACAACGGACGAAAGCCCACGGCCAGCAACGCCACCGCGGTTGCAGTCCACAACCACCCGCAAAGCGTCTTGTAGTAGCGGATTTTCCCCGCCGAGTTGGGGCTTTGCTTCAGTCGTCGCGTATCGCGATAATCCCAAAGCGGCGTGACGACAACCAGGAACAGAAGGAGCAAATCTTGGGTCAGCGCCACTGCGGAGGCATGGGACATGCGAGTCCTCGCGAACAGTATAGCGGGGCATAGGGAACTCGTCCGTAACTGTTGCAGCTTCGCCGTTAACCGCGTTGACGTTTCCAGCCAGTTCTCAAAGAGTGTAATGGCCGCTTGGGGCAACTATCGGTGGGGAACCTGCTGATCTAGGCTTGCTTATGTCCTGGGTTGACCTAGGGCAGATTAACGCGAGAATCGGCGGCAATTTGCATGTTGACCCCGGAAACTGGGCGGAGGATAATCAGCGATATTTTAGGAGGGCATCGTGAACCAGGCTGCCCAGCTGCGTACCCCGGCAAGACTCTCCGACTCAGTTCACCGTCAACTTAATCGCTACGCCCTCGCGGTCAGTGCCGCGGGAGCAGGCCTATTGTCCGTGCCGGCCGCCCAATCCGAGATTGTTTACACTCCCGCCCACGTGAAGATGGACAAGGTGAACGGTTTCTATCCCATCGATTTTGACAATAACGGCGTCGTCGATGTTGGGATTTGGATGCCGGCATCATGTACCAGTAGCCTTTGTGCCTTCACGATGTTCGCCTACCCGAACTCACAATTGGGAGATGCCGTCGAAGTAAATGCCAAAGGCGCTACCAAAGCGCTGCACTTCGGAGCTTCAATCGGTAACCTTGATCATTTCGTGGCGGCGGATCGCAGCATGGGCGGCTGGGACGCAGTTCGGCACGGATCCAATACCTGGACGTCCGTCTGGGTCGGCCCCTGGGCCAACGGCGGAAACGGTGTGAAGCACCGCTACGTTGGTGTAAAGTTCGTAATCAATAACGAATTTCATTATGGCTGGGCACGCATCAACTTCGTCGTCACCGGGAAGGGCTCGTTTTACGGCGTACTGACTGGCTACGCCTACGAGACAATCCCCAACCAGGGGTTAAAAGCAGGTCAAACCGTAGGGACTGGCGAGGCCACCCGAATCGAACTGCCGGCTGTGATCCGCCCCACGATCAAACGTCCCACTCTAGGCCAGCTCGCGGCCGGCGCGTTGGCCATTTCGCAGTGGCGCGAGAAGCAACCAGCTGCGACAAGTCATTAGCAACATCGCTTTTTCTGCGAGGCCGGAGCCAAATGGGGATCGGCCTTTACTCTTGCACAGGTTTCAACAGCTACTGCGTCACTGCGAAATGCGGGGTGCTGTTAAGCGTTCAAGTCCGGCGTCATGCACCGAGACTGTACCGCTGTTCGCTCGCTGGGGAACTGGAAGAAATTACCAAATCTATTTTGCGACGAAATATGTACCTCGGGAGAGTTGTGGAACGTCGACGTTTTGAAATCTGAACGGCAGCGGCTCGTCACGAAAAAGCCGTGGGCCTGACTGAAGTTGATAATGCAAATGTGGTCCGGTTGCGTCTCCCGAGTTCCCCAACCTTCCAATTACTTGGCCCGTAGTCACCCGGTTCCCTACTTTGAGAGTGACGGAGCCTGGTTGCATGTGCATCATGACGCTGTACTCGGAGTTGCCATGGTCGACGATCACGCAATTTCCGGCATACGCCATAACCGGGTCATGTAGTGCTCTGTACCAATTGTCGCCAGGTTCCTCTCCCGGGTGCGGGTTAGTGGGCACGTCGTTGCGGGCGTAGACCACGGTTCCAGCCGCTGGCGCAAGGATCTCGCGACCCCAACCCGCATCCGCCGCATTCTCGTTGGCGGCGCTTATCTCCCCATCGTTTTGATCCAAGCCGTCCAGGTCGATGGCAAAGGCATTCCAAAAGCCGCCGTGGCCCCCGTTCGTGATCCAATCCTGCCCGACAATTCCATGACCACGAAAGGGAACGATGAGCGTTGTCTTCTGTTGGTAGTACTGAATGGGGACCTTCAACGTCTGTTCCGCCCGATGGCCCTTCGCATCGGCCACAGTTAGCCGGACAGCTACGGAGTCAATCGCCAATGCTTGAGGATGACGAAAGTAAAAGCGAACATCAAATGCTTCGGGCAGCGTAAACGCACGCGTCGGTGACGCGAGCGGGGTGTTCGGCTCGATCCGATACCTGATGCTCTTGATTTTTGCCAGCATCTCAGTCGTCCAATCCTGCCGCTCGACGGGAGATCCGGCATTTGAGAGTTCCACACTGGCGGAGATCGGGCTGAGCGTGCAATCGGTGGAACAAATGACAGCAATATCGAACACGAATGATGAGGTTCTGGTATTTCCCGGGTCGTCCACTTTGTAGACAATTGCCGGGACGACCTGCAGATGGAAGTCGGGCTGACTGGCCCATGTGGGCTGGACGGCGAATAAGCACGCAGGCACAACTAAAAGCAGCAGAGCTCGGCTCATGTCGGCGCAACTCCTAAAATGTAATTGGAGGCATACTACCGCTGTTGCTAAGACGTCTTAGTATGGTATGGGTTAGCTACTTCTGCGGCACGCGGGTGGCCGGAACATCCGTTTTTGGACGTTAACCTGGGCGAGAGAACTCCGCTGTGTTTCAGGCTGAACGCCGTTGACTGGCCGGCTGGATGCTCGACAGACGCGAAATAGCTGCGACCATCAGGCTGGAGAGCAGTTGCATGGTTGCCACGTCGCGGTGATCGAAGGCGTGAGGAGCGCCGGAGAGAACTTCGAATACTCCCAGCGTTCTGCGGAAATGGCGAAGCGGTGCGGCCAGGATGGAGCGCGCGCCGAGACGGCGGCAACTGGCAAGATCGACAAGCGGATTTCGCTCGGCATCGTGGCACAACACCACTTCTCCGGTACGAACGCAATCGGCAGAAATTCCAGAGTCAGTCTGCAGACGAACCCCGAGATCCGGCGCAGTGCGTCCAGTGCGAGCGCGGCAAATGATTTCGTCTCCGTGGCGCAGGGCGATGGCTGCTCCGGTGGCGCCGGTCAACGCTTGGGCGCGTTCGGCAATTACGCTGATCGCAGGCTCCAGATCAATCTCGCCGGGATGAATATTAAGTTCGTTGCTCGAAACATGGACCATGCTTTGCACAGTCTGCGAGCCCATAGCTCGAGCATGGCTTCGCGAGGGAGCGAGCGTCGCGAATGAAGCGGGTGCGCGGTTTTCTGAAGCAGTCGCGGGCACGGTGCGAAGCAACTCGCGCACCAGCCGATCCAATTCGGCGTCCTCGATCAGATGAGCAGTTTGCTGTCCCCGTAAAGATCCTCCCAGCACGCGCGAAAGACTCAGCACTGCTCTGCTGCCGCAAGCCATGCAATACGGAGTGTTGTTCTTGCTGATCAACTCACATTCAACGCAAAACACAGCGGTCTGCAGGGCGAGAAAGCTGATGTCCTGCCCGGTGAGCTTTTCTGCCATCTTTCGGAGTTCCTCCCCCAAGTTTTTTCAGTGGCGAGCGAATGGAGAAAACTACATGGGAGCTTCGCGATCTAGAAGTGACCGGGCTGGTTCCAGGCTGTGGATAAACGGTGAGACAGATTAGCTAGCTTGCGCTGCTGCAACTAATCTGGAATCCCGGTCGGCCGCCGGAATTACTTCGAGCGCGGGCTTCGAGGCGCGATCAAGGGCGTCGGCCAATGCAACCGGAAAAACCGAAGTGAGCAAATTGATGTCGAACTGTAATTCGCGATCCGTATAAAGACGGTAGATGGTCATCGAGCCACAACGAATGTTTCCGGTGGTCACGAGGTCGAGAGTCAGGCACCAGGTGCTGGTTAGCTCCTGGGCAAAACGGCTGCCTGGCTTGGTCCAGCGCAGACACGGAGTTTCCCCCCAGCGCGAGATGAGATGCAATCCGTAGATGGTCGGTAGTTCGGCGGATTGCGAACGCAATCGCAAATCAAAGGCATCGAAATCGTTGCCCGCGAGAGCGGCCACCAGGATGCGGCAAAGCTGCCGATAATCGCTGGTGACTTTTAATTCCTCGGTGGCCCGGCGGATGGCGAGATTGTTGATAAAGATCTGCCGCTCGATGGTACGCTGCGCCACGCGGCGCAGTTCTCCGAACTCCATATAGCCGAGATGCTGCACCCCTATCCATACGCCGGTCCCAAGCACAGCCAGCACTAATCCCAACATGTCCCCGGTCGGCCATAACAAGAAAAGGCTGAGCAGGGCGAATAAAGCCGAGACTGCGTAAAGCGTGATCACAACCTGCCGGTGGGACAACCCGCGCTGCAAAAGCTTGTGATGAATATGCTCGCGGTCGGCGGTGAAGACCGGCCGTCCGCCAAGAACGCGGCGGATGATGGAGAGAGCGGTTTCCAGAATGGGCAGCCCGAAAGACACGACGGGGATGGCTACTGCGACTAGCGTGGGAGCCTTCTGAGCGCCCTGCAGAGCCAGCGCACTTAACATGAATCCGATGAAAAGACTTCCGCAGTCTCCGAGGAAGATGGTCGCCGGGCTGAAATTAAAACGGAGGAAGCCCAGAATCGATCCCGCCAGGGCCAGAGCCATAAGCGAAACCAGGCCCGAACCGGAAACCAGAGCGACCGCGAATACCACCATGGTGGAAAAGAGAGCGGAGCCCGCCGCCAATCCGTCAAGTCCATCAATGAGGTTGAAGGCATTGGTGATGGCGAGGACCCACAGCACGGTAAGAGGGAGGCCAACGAACCAGGGAAAATGGTGACTGCCGAAAAGTACAGGCAGATCGAGGATGCGAAAGCCACCCGCAAACAACATCGCTCCCGCCACAGCCTGAACTGCAACCTTTACATAAGGGCTGAGTGAATGAATGTCATCATAAATGCCGAGCGCGAAGATCAAACAACCCGGGAGCAGGATGGTGAGCAACGTTTTGATTGAGAACCCGGAGCCGATTGTGACGTGGTGCCAAGCGGCCGGGAACGCGACGGCGAAAGTCAGGAGAAAAGAAAGAAAAATCGCGACCCCGCCGAACCGGGGAAGGGGACGGTTATGCAGGTGCCGATCCAGGGCTGGCGCTGCGACCCAACCGTGCGCGGTTGCCAGATCGCGTACGAACCTGGTCAAAATAAAGGAAAGCAGCAGCGACCCTACGAAAGTGCCGAGGTAGAAAAGTATCAATTAATACCTCTGTCGAAAGTGCGGTCGTGCAAACCGTTTATAGTTTCTGCCACGCTTTCCATGGACGCATTGATTTTGGGAAGGAATGGCGTCCAACTCTTCCATGGAATTTTTCGCAGAAACCGTCCACCTGCTGAAATCCTACATCCGTAGGCGTCGCGCCACTATTCTCTGTCTTGGTACATTGAGATGTGTTTTAGGAAGCTGACTGCCAGTCATTGCAAGCTGAATCCTTGTGTTTGCGATCTAAGCACTGGCCTAGAACACTGATCTGTCGCGGGTCTAAGCCATGTTAGACTTCTAGCAAAAATGGCAATGGATTTTTCGACATCGCCCGTGCAATGGAGTTCATGCAAGTTCCTCTGGGGGTTGGCTTTTGCTTTCCTGTCGCTCGTGCCTTTTGGACCGAAACTTGCGGCGCAGTCCGCAGAGACGCAAGCAACTCCTCCAGCGATCGGAAACGCTGCAGTCATGCCAGTTCGTGTCCCACAGGGTGAAACTCCAATGTCCGCGCTGAGACTTGAGGCGGGTGACCTGATCGAAGTCGGGGTCTACAACGTGCCAGAGCTCACGACCAAGGCTCGCGTGAGTAGCAAGGGCGAGATTTACCTTCCGCTGATCGACTATGTTCACGTGGCAGATTTGACGGCTGAAGAAGCCGAGGGCGTGATCCAGAAGCGGCTTGCGGACGGTGGCTTTGTTAAGAATCCCCACGTCACATTATTCGTCGATCAGTATGCGTCACAAGGCGCCAGTGTGCTGGGTGAAGTGGCAAAGCCCGGAGTGTATCCGGTACCGGGACAGCAGCGGCTTTTCGATGTTATCTCTGCCGCAGGTGGATTCACGGAGAAGGCCGGCCGAAGCATTCAGGTCACGCATCGCGACCTTCCCGACCAACCGATTACAGTTCCACTCTCCCGCAATGTAACTGACAACCCCGAGAGCAACATTCCCATCTTGCCCGGGGACACCATCATCGTGCGGAAAGCCGACTTGGTTTACGTGGTTGGCGATGTCGGAAGGCCGAGTGGTTTTCTCATGGATAGCGGGCATCTTACCGTGTTGCAAGCAATCGCGATGGCGGGAGGTACGACGCGTACGGCCAATCTTGGCGGTACCAGGATCATCCACCGAGGTGCCGGCGGACCGACTGAAACTGCAGTGGAGTTGAAGAAGATTCTCCGAGCCAAAGCCCCGGATATCACGATGCAAGCGGAGGACATACTTTTTGTTCCGACAAGCGCGGCCAAGGTTTTCGCTGGACGTGCAGTGGACGTAGCTGTACAAGCCGCAGCGGCGGCGAGTATCGTGGCCCTCCCTTAGCGAACATGACTTTCCAACTTGGCTCCAGCACGGGCGAGGACTCCCGCGCCTCAACGTGCTACGCTATGGCCGCTGAAGCGAAGCGTTGATCTCTCGCTAACAAATCCTGCAGCACATCGAGATAGATCCTGGCGGTTTGCTGGCGAGAAAAATGTTGAAGAACGTGTTGGCGGCCGTTGCGGCCCAAAGACTCGCGAAGCGCCGGATCAGCGGCCAGCCGGAGTATTGCGTCCGCCAACTCGGCGGAATCTTCCGGGGTTACGAAAATCCCTGCGTTGGCTTGTTCCACCAGTCTTCGAGCGTGGCCATCGACGCCCAGAATCACAGGCCGCGCGCAGGACATGAACTCGAGCATTTTCGTGGGGAGGACAGTCTTGAATAGTTCGGACTTCTTGAGCAATACGAGACATACGTCGGAAGCCGTGATGTAAGCTGGGATTTTTTCGCGAGGCTGCTGGCCCACAAAACGCACGTTAGTGAGCCCTCGGGAGTGAGCCAACGAAACGATCCGCGCCTTCTCAGCCCCTTCCCCGACCAGCAGAAACAGAACTTCGGGTGCTCTCTCGCGCAGAAGAGCTGCGGCCTCCAGCAGAGTTTCCAAACCATGGGCATTGCCGATCGTGCCAATATAGGAGACGACGAATTTTTCTTCCGCGCCAATTGCACGGCGGAGAGCGGCGTTGGGAGTAAGCCTGCTGAACAGACCTGTCTCGACTCCGTTTTCGACTACGAAGATTTTTTCGTTAGGAACCCGCCAGTGTTCGACGAGATATTCCTTAAACGCCGGGGTCACGACCACAAGACGGTCGCAGCTGCGATACAGAAATCCAGCGATCTTCGCCAGTAAGCGATGGAGTGGTGAATTGTGGCTGCTCACGCCCACCGCGGCCAAAGATTCCGGCCAAAGATCGCGGACTTCGAACACGAACGGTACACCATTGCAGCGGGCAAGCCACCAGCCTGAAAGCCCGACCAATAGTTGCGGCGAGCTGGCAATTACGAGCTCGGGTTGGTGGAGGAACATGCCTGTCGTGGCGGCTGAAATACAAAACGAGCTGTAATTCAACATTCGTTCGTACGCCTTGCGATTGGGGGAGGGAAGCAGCCAGGTGCGAACGACGTTCACGCCGTAGTGATTCTCATGCATTACTAACTGGCGAAGCTTGCGGCGATATCGAGGATGCACAATTCCGGTTGGATGATTGGGAAATCCGGTGAGAATCGTGACCTCATGTCCATCCTCTGCCCAAAGACGGGACAACTCCGCAGCCCGGCCAGCTGGCGCTCCCATCTCTGGCGGAAAGTATTGGGAAAGGTAGAGAATTTTCATGAGTTCCTAGTAGTAGCAAAGCTTGAATGCGCTTTTGTAGCAAAGAGCGCGAGTGCGCTTGGCGCGGCTGCACGCGTAGGCTTCCCATTTGTCGGCATATCGGGCGAATACTTCGTCGCCGGTGATGCGATGCATGACGCGCAATTGCACGACGTGCAGCCGGTGGTAGAAGGGACTCGCCACCATCGGTAATAGAGTGTTGGATTCCTCATATAGCGACCAGAAGCCAAGATCGTAGCGATCGAGATTTGTACGAAGTGTAATGACGGCTTGCTCGAACAGATCCCGCACGGGTTGACTCCCTGTCATCAGAAAGTAGTCGTAGACGCCCCACGCGGCCCAGATAAACCCATTAAGAATGTGAGTAGGCGGTGAAACTATATATTCCTCGAACCACAGGTTGCCGCGATCATCCCTGCATGCGACGCCGCCTTCGTGAGTTGATTTGAGAAAGGTGTCGAACGCGCGCTCCGCAGCTTCCAAATATGCAACGACGCCTGTTTCGCGATAGGCGCGGACCAGCAGCGAAATTCCCTGGCCTTGCGAGAGCGCGGAATACCACGGTGCTTTCAGCGGAGACCGATACTCCCAATCGAAATGGTGGTTCCACACCCATAGCCCGTGCGAAGTTCTTTCGAGGTGAGCACATAGCCAGTCGCTGGCAGCAAGAAACTTCGTTCTTCGTTCCTCATTCTGGTTTTGCCGGAAGAGGTTGTAGTTAGCCAATCCCCATTGCGCGATCGCGATTGGGTTGTACTGGAGGCCGATCTTGCCGTGGTAATCGAGCATCGGGATGCCCGCGGAATCGTAATGCCCCGGATAATCCGCTTTCTCGGCAAACAACATGTAGTACGCGCCAAGCTGATAGATACTCGCGTCAGGATTTTCTTTTGGAGTGTCGTGCCAGAAGGTGAGATGGCTATTGCCCGGGACAAGATAGGCGCTGAAGATGCGCCGATAGTATTGCAGACGACTCACATTTGAACATTAGCACGAGAAAAGCGCGGCGCTGGTGACGTGCGGGATTCCCCGTGGACCGATCGGTTATGTGCGCCAGATCGTGGTTTCGAGATCGTCATGCTCGACGGCGATGGTCGTGACTGCGAGTAGACGGGTCGTGTTTGTGCCATCCGGCAGGAAGGCGTTGCCGTATTGAAACCAGCCCATGGGCCAGCGGTCTTTCTTGCGTTGCAAAACAAGATGCCATTGCAAGCCATCGGAACTGCCGTAGAGAGAGACATCTCGGTCGATGTTAATGACACTCGGTTCAACCATCGTGGTGAAGAACACTGCGTTGCCGACAAGGCAGCCGTAGATCGAGGAAGAGTTCAAGGTTGTGACCGGGGAGAGAACTCCACGGCGACCGAGGCGATAAACATGATTGCTTTCTAGCGGTGTGTCGGAAGAAAAGTACAGAGCGTCGCAGGTGGGGACCAGCGCAGCCGATCGAGCCTGCTGGTTGCCAGAAAGAATCACATCCACAGTTTTGAAATCGCACGAGGCGCGGAGGATACGGCACTCCGAGCCCTGATCGCCGGTGAGCACCCAAAAGCAGTTTTCCCACTGGTCGTAGACGATGTTGTGCACGTGGCGGATGGCGCCTTTGGGGAAAGTGTAGGCCACATCCCAATGGCCGCCCCGATCGGTAGACACATAAATGTGAACCTCATCACGATGCGGATTGTCGAAGTATTCTCCCCAGAAGACATGGTCCGCTGGAGTGGCAGCCAAGTGCAGCGGGCGGGTACCGCGAAGTAATTTGTGAGATAAGTTAAATTCTGCCTCTCCGGGCGTGAGCGTTACGATGGCGTTCGGCACCGCACCAACCAGATGACCTGAAGATAAAGCTGCGAGGGCGTGAAAACCGTCGCGGAACAGACGCGATGCCAGTCGCGAGGATGAAGTGATGGATCGCCATGCAGTGGGCCGGTATTGGCCAACGCGTTTCCATTCGATGTTGGTGGTGTGCGTCCGTACTCGGGCGCGAAGAACGCTGTAGCCGCGCGAAACGTAGAGTACGTCGTTGTGCCATGCCAGGACTCGCGTGCGCGGAAAAGTCGCGATCCGAACTGGATTCAGTTCGCTGCCTTGATTAGTCGCGCTCAATGAGATTGCATGGGCTGCCATGAATTTATTTGGACTGTCAGTTCTCGGTTTTCATACTTAAATAAGGGCCGATTGCGAGGACATCCATGCGTGTGCGCTTGAAGCAAGCGATAGCCTCCTCGGGCTGGCACACAATCGGTTCGTTCTCGTTGAAGCTGGTATTCAAGATCACTGGCGTTCCAGTTCTGCGCTCGAAGGCACGGATCAAATCATAGTAGAGAGGGTTCTCGTCGCGGCTGACGCTCTGCAAGCGTCCGGTATCGTCGACGTGATTGACGGCAGAAAGTTGGGCGCGCTTTTCTGGGCGAATCTTGTAGACGTGGAGCATGAACGGGGATGGGTGGTCATGCTCGAAGTACTCGCACTGGCGTTCCTCGAGAATCGAAGGCGCGAAAGGACGGAACCACTCGCGCTGCTTGATGCGCGCATTCAGGATATCTTTCATTCCGGATAATCCGGGATGAGCGAGTATGGAGCGGTTGCCGAGGGCGCGAGGACCCCATTCCATGCGGCCCTGGAACCATCCGACAACGTTGCCGGCTGCGATCTGCTGGGCGACGGCGTTGAGCAGTGCCTCGCGTTCTAGTTTGCGGTACGGCAATTTCGCCTTTTTGAGATCGGACTCGACGCGCGCGTCGGAAAACTCAGAGCCGAGATACGAGTTCTTCATCACGAAGCGACGTGGCTGATTGAGAACAGCGTGATAAGTGTGCAGAGCGGCACCGATGGCCAATCCTTCATCACCGGCGGCGGGCTGGATCCAAGTGCGGCGAAACGGAGTTTGCGAGAAAAGTTTTCCATTGGCGACGCTGTTGAGTGCACATCCTCCCGCCATGACAAGATCTTTGCAACCCACACGTGCAAATAGTTGGTTGAGGAGATGGAAGAATACGTCCTCGAAGCGACGCTGCATGGCATACGCAAGGTCCATTTCGCGCTGAGTGATTTCAGCATGCGGCTCACGCGGTTCGCCGAAAGCCTCAACCATGCGCGGAGAAAAATGCCGCGCCAGACGAACCTTGCCGTCCGGCAAAACCTGCATGCCCTGATTACTGCCCAGAGGTTTGAAGAAACTGTGGTTGAGGTTGAAGTGTCTGTTGCTCAACCCAATCACTTGGCCAAGTTGGTCGCAGAGCCGGTCGGTGCCGTAGGGCGCGAGGCCCATGACCTTGCCTTCGTCCCCGTATTGGGGATAGCCGATGAACTCGCAAATCATGGTGTAGAAGCTGCCCAGCGAGTCGGGCAGAAAAACGCGATCGAGCACCTCGATCTGATTGCCTTCGCACCGCGCCATCATGGTGGAAACGAAGTCTCCCGAGCCGTCATAACTGAAGCCCGCGGCCTTCTCCCAGGGTGAACAGTAGTACGCGCTGGCGATGTGCGCGATGTGATGCTCGAGGTGGTGATGACGGAAGCGCAGCACTTTGGGATCGACATCGAGCGCTTTGGCAATCAGCGAAGCCACGTCGTGCATCGGTTGCTTGCGCTGGCGCAGGCGGATGAAGTTCAGAATCTTAGCGGGATTGGCCAGCGCGTATTGAACTTTCTTCGCCAGGTTCGCGTCGCTATCCTGACCAACCGCTACGTGATCGACATCGGTAATCTTCGCGCCAACGAAGTCCAGGCAAGCTTTGATCGCGAGCGAGGGAAAACCCGCGTAGTGCTTAATGCGGTTCAAGCGCTCTTCAGCAACGGCGAAAACGACCTCGCCGTCCTGCACGATTGCGGCCGAGGCGTCGGCGTGAAACATATTCAGTCCCAGGATCAACATTGGCGGGAGCAGTTTCCTCGATTCAGTTCTTTGCAGTTCATGCCAGCTTTTGCGCAACGAACATCAACAATGGAGCCCAATGGCGGCTTCGCTGAGCCAGGCGCGGCAATGGGCCACCAAACGGCACGACCTTCTCGTCCGTGAAGCCAGTGTGTACCAGCAAACGGTTAAACTCAGCGCTTGAATATTGATGGCGCGAATAATTCAGGAACTTGCACCAGCTTTGTCCCAAGAGCCCGCCCAGGTGATGACACGCGAGCTGCAATCGCCGCGCGATCGAAATGCGATTCGGCACCGAGACCAGCAGCAGCCCCCGTGGTTTGAGAACTCTGGCAAACTCGGTTAAGCAGGCTTCGGGATCGGGCAGATACTCCAAGACGCTCGAGCACAAGATGCCGTCGAGCGAACCATCGTCGAGGGCAAGACGAGCGAGCGTGCTGACGCGCACAAAGCTGAGCCGATCGGAGTGGCTGTCGAACTCTAGAGACTGATTGGCAGCAGCCACCATTTCGGGAGCGGCATCAACGCCAAGTACGCCACAGCCGCGTGCCGCCAACCAGCGCGCAAGCGTGCCCGTACCGCAGCCCGCGTCAAGCCAAAGACTGCCGGTCAAATTTCTGCCCCGCAAGCATTTCTCCAAGACACACCGCCGCATCTGGAAAGAAGACTTCCGATAACGGAGTTCCCACCCATCCGCCATTGCGCCGTGATATGCGACTGCCTCCGATGCGAACGGAGTCCGGGTTGCGCTCATGCCTCGCTCTTCATTCGCAATTCGTAAATTTTGGCTTTGATATGAAAAAACTGGATGCCCTGGAATCCGGAGTAGATTAGTCCAGGTACGCCATCCAAGAATCCTAAGCGGAGGAAATACTTGTACAGAAAGAACAGAAGAGGCGAGCCGGGAATAGCAAGACAGTTTTTTTTCAGCCAGCGGCGGCGCTGCGCCTGCGTTCCGAGCAGGGCAGGCGGCAAATCATGATAGCTGCTTTCGCCAGCCAACCATGCCTGCGCTTCCCAGTTCGAATATTCATCGTGTTTAAGAATGTAGCGCGAGAGTGAATTCACGTTGTGGTGGACCAACGGGTTTTGCAGCTTCGCTGTCCTGCCTTCGACCACGACACGCTCGTGTGCCTCCATATCACCCATGGAAGCATCTTGCTCTTTGAAGCGGCATTCGAAGCGGCCTTTGCCACGGCGGAGAAGTCGAGGACTGGTGTAGAAGCTGGCATCCCCGTGCCCAAGCACGCGACCCAGGAAATACATGCGCAACGCGAAGTAGTAGCCGTCGTATCGACGATCCTGCACTGCTTGCCGGATTTCTTCCACTGATTCAGGAGTCAGAACCTCATCGGCATCGAGGAGAAGGATCCAGTCATAGGCCAGCGGAAGCGTGTCCATGGCCCACTGGCGCTTCTTAGGCCAGCCGCCGAGGTAGTGGAATTGCACGACTTTGGCACCAAATGAACGGGCGATATCCGCAGTTTCGTCGGTGCTGCCCGAGTCGACGACGTAAATCTCACCGGCTCCGCGTAAAGATTCCAGGCAGCGAGGCAAGTTGTGCGCCTCGTTACGAACAGGAATGATCACGCTTACGGGTAAGGAAACGGCACGCGGCGCAGGGTGCAAGAGTTGCGGCTCCTCGAGTGTTTGCATAGTGGGCGTCAAGTGACTGGAAAACATACTACCGCTGAATTTGACGCTCCCATATGACAGAAAAGATGACAGAGGAGTGTTAGCTAAGGTGTAGCGCGACGCCGTCGTCTGTTGACGTTCTAGAGACGTTACCGACGGAAGCCGCTTTTCGAGCACGATTCAAAGTACCAGTTGACTTAGACTGGGTAACGTTGAGGAAGTTAATGGGGACATTCCGGGATCAGGGAGTTCCATGCGCATTTTAATTACCGGTGGGGCAGGCTTTATCGGATCGCATCTCGGAGACTATCTTTTGGGCCAAGGACATCGCGTTACTATCATTGACGATCTCTCGACTGGCAGCATGGAGAACATTCGCGAGGCCAAAGAAAGTGACCGTTTTCAATACTGTATTGACACTATTTTCAACAAACCCCTGCTCGCGGAATTGATCGACGACGCGGAAATCGTATTTCACCTAGCGGCAGCCGTCGGCGTGCTTAACATTGTGGAATCGCCGGTACGCACAATTGAGACGAATGTGGGCGGCTCTGAACTCGTGTTGGAAATAGCAGCCAAGAAAAAGAAACGAGTGCTGATCGCCTCGACCTCGGAAGTTTACGGCAAGTCCACCAAGTTTCCTTTTTCTGAAGAAGATGATCTTGTGCTCGGGCCAACCACAAAAGGACGCTGGAGTTATGCCTGCTCGAAGGCAATTGATGAGTTCCTCGCGCTGGCTTACCATCGCGAACGAAGACTTCCGGTTACGATTGTGCGGCTATTCAATACTGTGGGCCCGCGGCAAACCGGACGCTACGGAATGGTCTTGCCCACTTTCGTTAAGCAAGCGCTCTGCGGCGAGCCCTTGACGGTTTTTGGTGATGGCCAACAATCCCGATGTTTCACTCATGTCGCGGACATCGTCAACGGACTGGTGCAATGCATTGCCTGCGATGCAACGGTTGGCCAGGTTTTCAATCTCGGGAATACCGAGGAAGTGACTATGAACGCGCTGGCCGAGAAAGTGATCAAGGCAACCCAGTCGAGCAGTGCGATCAGATACCTTAGTTACGATGAGGCTTACGGCGAGGGCTTCGAGGACATGCAGCGACGCATTCCCGACATTGCGAAAGCCCGCAGGTGGTTTGGATATGCACCGACCCAATTACTCGACGACATGATCAAGAGCGTGGTCGCTTACTGCCGCTCTACCGCGGAGGCTGCAACCCTGCAAGCCGCTGCCGATTAGCCCGCCGCTCGCTAGGCTGCACGACGATATTCCGTGCCTTGGTGCTTAAGGCTGTGAGCTAGCGAGATAATCTCGTCCACGTGGTTACGCCACGAAAAATCACGCGACCGTTTTAACCCGCATTCTACAAGCTTCTGCTTGACCTCGGAGGATCGTTCTACCTGGACAACACGTTCAGCTAGTTGTTGGGGAGAAAACCGCGGGAAATACACAGCGGCGTTCCCACAAACTTCGCGGTGTACGGGCAGATCGGAAGCCACGATGGGCAGACCGCAGGCCATGGCTTCCACCAGGGGATGCGCGAACGTCTCAGCATAGGCGGGAGTCACGTAGATATTACAAGCACGGATTATTTGCTGCAGGTGGTGATATGGAACCGCTCCGAGCTCGATGACTTGATCTGAAATCCCAAGCTGCCGGACCAGAGCAGCCGCAGTTGCTGTGCGAAAGGCGCCTGAATGTTCTTCGGAGGAAAGTTTGCAGGTCAGGAAGAGCTGAACCTTCCTCCCGTCCAAGCGCCGCTGGATATACGGGATGGCTCGCAATAAGGTCTCGAAATTCCGGTAGTAGTTGTAGTGGCTCACAAAGATAAGGCGCAGAGTGTTCCTGCCGGAGTCGATCCTGTTTTGAATGGCGGAAGGCAACGGGCTTTGGTCCCTGAAAAATATCTCGGGATCGAATCCGTGATAAATGCTGACGACTTTGCCCCCGGTCCACACCCGCAGCGTATCGGCAAAAGCCCTGCTGGGAGCCACAGTGCAGTCGGCCCAGCGGACCGAGAGCCGGGCGAAGAAGGCTCTGGCTCGCGTATCTAACCAGATGCGGTAGGCTCTGCGCTCACGAAGGTCGTCGTAGAAGTCCGCAGACGTATAAAGAGAGTTCCCAGACAGAAGAATCTGGGGCACAGGCGATTGCCGGAGGGCGAAATTGCCCGCCGACAGCAATACATCCGCACCGCTCTGGCGAATCAAGCGCGGCAGTAGAGCCTGTTCCCAACAGAAACGTCCTGCCGCACCACCTGAAATTTTCATTTCAACGAATGAAATGTTGGCCGGATTGCCAAGCCCGTTCCTTAACTGAGGAGCGAGGATGAGAGTAGCGCGCAGATCTGGCCGGGCGGAGAGTTGCGGAACAATATTGCGCACATAGGTCAACCCGCTTCCAGCGCTGGCAGCGAGGCAGTTGAGGAAAAGATGCATCATCGACCGAGGGCAGCCGTGCCCAAACCGTGAGTCCATGCGCGCGGAGGACTAACAGTGGCAGATTTCAAGGAGGGCTCAGCCGCAGGAAGAACATCCACCATGATGAAAGCCAGGGTCCAGAAAAAAACGCACAAATAGTAACCTGGTGCGAAAAGCCAATCCTCAAAGGCTGCATGAACCAGGCCTGCCGTCAGAACTCCGGCCAATGGAATTACGGGCGAGAAGACATTCCCGGTCCGGTGCATTTGCCGAAGGGCACGCGCGACATTCACAGACAGGAGGAGGATGAGAGTGAAGAACGGAACATCTCCCGCGAATCCGACCCATTCCGTAATCGCCAAGTAGCTATTGCCGTGTTCTCGAGTAGCCTCACGAAACGATTCGAAGCTTTCGGGTCGACGTACCACTTCACTGCTGGTCGGACTGGTGCCAAAACCGCTGCCCAGCCATGGGTGCGCTTGAATGACCGAAACCGTTTCATCCCAAATTGATCTGCGGGATGCGAGAATGCCGTCTTCGCGATGTCCTTTGTACAGAAAGACGGATGTGAGGGACTCCGAAGGTTGCTCATGAAAAGGAACTACTACCATCACGAATACCGCCAAGAGCAGGGCGACGCATGAACCCCTGACGAGCAGTCGATATCGACGCAGAGCGATGCAAACCAGAACGCACGAGACCACTGCCGCGGCGATGCCCGCGCGAGCATAGCTGCTGAAGAGCAATAGAAGTGCGATCGCGAAAGCGAATATGCGTCGCCAAGAGGTTGTTGGCTGTTCGCTCATCAGAATTCCCCACAGCAGGATTGGCACTGCCGCCACTCCCATCACCGCGCCCAAGGAGTTTGGGTTGCCGAACATCTCGAAGTGAAAGATGAAATAGGAAATTGCCGAAATGTAAACCAGCAGCTCGCAACCCAGTAATAATCCCGAGAAAAAGCCTTTCTCCCTGCCCATCACGGCCACGCGCGCACCGGACGAGCCGTAGAGGAACAGAAGCAGTAAGCTCATGGTCTTGAGGAAGGCCAATCTCGGATACGCCGACACGGCGGCAGACACCAGAGCTGCTACGACGCAGAAGAACGCCGCCAGATGGAATGTCATGAATGAGCGTTCCTGATTTCGAACATAAACAATCAGACCAGCAAGCGTACCGACGGCCAGAACCAGCCATCGTCCTGATGTCCACACTACATTCAGTGGCACCACCATGCCAGCCCACAGGAAAACCACGAGCAGGAGAGGAAAAAATCGCGCCCGGTAATTCCAAATTGCCGCCAGCAGTAGCTGCAGAAAAAGCAGAATTGCGAGGTCATTAGTACTACTGAAATAGTCCGGCCGCAGAACCGCAGCGCCAACCGCCAACAAACAGGACATCGCCATCATACTCGGCAGCAAAAATCTCGACAGGCTGTCACTCATGCAGTGCGTCTCCCAAACGGCAGGACGGCACTGGCCATGCCGCTGGCCCAGGCTTCGGGTGAATATTGCTCGATGCGTCCCCTGCTGCGTTGGCCCATAAGCGATCGTAGTTCGGCATCGCGGGCGAGTTCGTCCATAGCGGAAGTGAGTTCACCGACGTCATGGGTGGAAACCACGCGACCGTTCCATCCACTTTCTATCAGGTCGGCAACACAACCCGCTGCGCCGGAGGAAATGACAGGCAAACCGCATGACATCGCTTCGTTCACCACCAGGCCCCATGGATCTGTGTGCGTGGGGAAGACGAATGCGTCTGCGAGCGCGTAGTAAGCCGGCAAGAGTTCCCGCTGGGCGAAGCCCTTGAACTGAATGGATCCGGGATTAATCTTTGCGGCCCGCTGAAGAAGTGCGGCGCGTGCGGGGCCGTCTCCGACAAATACCAGGCCGATTTCCCTCCTAAGCTCTGGCGCCAGCCCGCCATATGCGGCAAGAAGATCAAAAACGCCCTTCTCACGAACCAGACGGCCGACAAAGAGAAAAAAGCGGGTCGGCAAACACAGAGCCTGATGATGCGCGACCGCATCCTCGCGAATGACCGCGGCTCGGTCTGCAAAGAACTGTGTGTCGACCGCATTGGGCGCCGTAAAGATCATTTCTGGCGGCATACCGTAGTGCCTCAAGTACTCGATCGAGGACTTTCCTGGAACCACAAATGCATCGCAACTGCGAAGAAATCTGGTTTTCAGAAATTCTATCAACCAATGGCCGCTGCGGAAGTCTCTGGTCGTGCTCTCCGCCCACAGACCAAATGGGACGCGATTTCGTCGCGCCCAGACCATCGATCGCCATGAGGCGACATAGTTGTAGCCACCGCAGACAACAAAATCTGGCCGCGCTCGCCGCAGTGCCGTTTCTGCGCCCCGGTTCAGCAGGAAATTGTGTCGACCGAGTCTACGCCGCCAAGAGGGAAGCACCTGGTAGGAAAAACAGATTTCATCTTTGTAGACAAGCCACTCGCGCTCGGTCGGATCATTTTCGGCCAGGAAGATTACGTGCAAATCCACTTCGTTGTGTTGCGCGAGCGCGTTGAAAACAGGAATCCGATAAGGAGCGATGATCTCGGTGATAATGACAATTCGGCGGTTCATGCCACGCACTCGCGATAGAGGGCAGCAAGCTGATCGGCCTGATGCGTAGTCGTTAGACTGTGAAGGATAGTGCGGCGAGCTGCCTGACCGATCTGGCGTCGAAGTTGCAGGTTTTGCAGAAGCGCCGAGAGTGCTGTGATTAGTTCTTGCAGGTTATCCGGATCAACGAGCCAGCCGTTGCTTCGGTGCTGGATCACTCCATCAATGCCCTGGCCCCGGCACGCGATTACGGGTCTTTCGGTGGACATTGCTTCCAGATAGACACAACCCAGCCCTTCATACCGGCTGGGCAACGCGAAAACAACACAGCGACGCATCGCTTCGGCAACTTGCATTCGACTTTGACGGCCCAGAAAACGGACCTTGCCTGCAACCTTGCAGTCGTTCGCCAGTCTAGACAGGCGATGATATTCAGGACCGTCGCCAATGATCTCGACAGAAATTTCTGGATACATTGGCAGGACTGCCGCGAGCGCTCGCAAGAGCAGTTCGTGACCTTTGATGGAAATCAGGTTGCCTACACTAAGGATCTTGTTGGCTGCCGAATCGGTCGATGGCGGAGAAAACATCTGCGCATCTACGCTGTTGTAAATCACTGTTGTATGAACTGGAGCTGCTGCGCTCTCTGCGACCTTTTCGGCAACTTTGTCACTGATGCAAATCACTCGCGTTGCGGAACGATAAACGAATCGTGTAACCCGCTTGCACCATTGACCAGCGTATCCGTGGACCTGGTTATCGAAAAATGCATCCAAACCGTGCACCGTGACCACGCAAGGAATCTTCAACTCCCGGCTTAAGAGCGCCGCGGCATGCCCGCATGGTAATGCAGCATGAGCATGGATCACATCGATCGGTTGAGAACGATGCAATCTACGTACTTTGGAAATCAGACTCGCATAAAGTAACGCTCCGGCGGAAGAGAGACCGATTCCGCCCGGTATACAGGGATAGCGGACCCACCTTGCGACGGGGGCGGTTGCGTTTGATCCATCGCTAGCGCGATGCAGTGGCTGCACCGCTACTACGCAAGAGTTCACTCCGAACTGTTCCAGTTCCCGCAGCGGTTCGGCGATAAAGCATCCTTCAGCATCGTCGGAGGCCGTGGGATAAAAGGGAGTGAGAGTCAGGACTCGCATTCGGCTTTATGTGTTTTCTTTCGATAGTCTGCCATCCAGTCCAAGGAATCACATTGTCATCGATGGCGCAATTGCGAGTTAGGTTCCGAGCCGGGCAAGCTGGCTTGCCGGGCGAACCATTTGTTTGAGCACGGCCGCCCAGCGCGCAGCGATCAGTCGCCAGTCGAACATCTGCCGGCATCGTTCATAAGCAGCATCGCCGAGTTGCTCGCACTCACGAGGGCTCGCCAGCAATCGGGAAAGAGCCGAGGCGAAATCTTCTATGTTTTCGGGATCGATCAGCCGACCCGCGCTGCCTAATACTTCTGGAATACCGCCGCGTTTGGCGCCGACCACGGGCGTCGCGCAAGCCATGGCCTCCGCATACACCAGCCCGAATGGCTCCTGGAACAAGGAAGGGCAGGTGAAGATGGTCGCTCGCTGAAACCACGAAGGTAAATCCCGGTCGTGATGAATGTAACCGGTGAATTGGATCTTGCCTTTGCAATTCTGTTCGACGGAGTTCGCCAGCTCACGCACCTGGCGGACATAAGTTGTTTCCTGATGGATTCCAAAGCCCGTCGTGCCTCCAATTATCAGGGCTGCATCTGGATGCATTCGGAGAATGTGGGCATAAGCCTGTATGAGCTTGAGAACACCCTTCTCGGCGTCGAAGCGGCCCACAAAAAAAATGGTCTTGCGTTGGCGAATTTCCTCGCGGGGAAAGAACAACTCGCGGTTGACCCCATTGAATACGACTTCGGTCTTAGTGGCGAGGGCTGAAGATTTCGGCGCAAAGCAATCACGGAGAAAACCGCTGCACGTCACGACCCGGTCGACGCGCAGCGCCAAGTCGTCGAGCATCTGTGAGGTCCAATGTCCTAAATGATCGTTCTGCAGATGAAGCAGGATCGCCCCCGCGTAGCCCATTCGCCGTAGAAAACCTGCCCATTGCGGCCGGTTGTGAATGTGCAGGAGGTCGAATTTTCGAAGCCGTGGCATTAAGGCCCGCAGCCATAATTGATCCTCATAGCGCCGCGCCACCGGGACTCGACTTACGATCTCACAGGCCCGCCATGCCTCGCTGCTTTGGTGGGACAGTGGATAGAGGTCCTGGCTGCCCGTTGGAAAACCGAAAACCGTGACATCAATTTCGTGTGTGATCCTACTGTAGACTTCGTATGTCCAGCGAGCTAGAGCACCACCGTAGTATGCGCTGAACTTCTCCCGACCCGACAGCAAGACGGCCACCGACAGCTTTTGTTTTTGCCCAACAGTTGCGTTGTTTTTCTGAAGATCCGAGTACGGGCTGGGTGCTAAACAATGCATAGAAAGCTACCGGTTATCCATCTTGTTCAGCGCACTCCGATCTAAGTGCTCGCAGCGCTGATTCGATTCTTCAGAGTGACAGTCACTGCGTAAGCACCAAAGTATGCCAAGGCTCCTAGCGCGACCAGTGCCAAGACGTGAACTGGAAATACGATTCGCATCGTTACAAGACAGGCCGCCATGAGGCATGTGGGAGGCGTCGATATGGCCAATGCAGCCAGCAGAGGTGGCTTCGTCAGATCTTTAGCAAAATAGTAGCTCATGAGCGCGACAACGCCTTGACTGAGCGCCGTTGTGAACGCAGCCGCAATGGCTCCGTACCTGGGAATGAGGAATAGGTTCAGCACGATGTTGGTCAAGGCCCCGGCCAGCACCGACACGAAGTATTGTTTTTCCCGGCCATTCGGTATGAGTTGCGCTCCGAAATAGCTCGCTGCTGGGCCTGTGATGAGAGTCAGCGTAAGCCATCGGAAGAGGATCCCCGATCCCGAATATTGACTTCCGAAAACAAATTGGGTCAGCGGAACTGCGAGGATGAATCCGCCCACGGCGATGGGCAAGGCAAGGCCGATGGTAGCATTGCCGAACCAACGCAGATATTTCGCCCCCGCATCATTCCCCTTGCCGGCGGTTTCCGAGAGCAGTGGTATAAATACCTGACCAAGGATCGGGACGAAGGACAGGGCCATCGTCATCAGGGCATAACTGGCGACATAGGTTCCGAGTTCCGCATCGGCGCGGAAGTACTTGAGCATGACGACATCAATCTGGTCGTAAATCATCGACATCAAGCTGGAAAATCCCATCACCAGACAAATGGGCAAGAAGGTGGCCCATGCTTGCGGCGAGATCTCCGGCAGTGGAATGTGATATTGACGCCGTGCGGGCATCCAGATTAGTAGCGTGCTTAGACCAAGGGAAAGCAAAGTTGCCAATGGAATAATCCACGCATCCATCGAACCGCGTACCAGGGTGAGAATCAGGCCTGCATAGGCTAGTTGTGCGAGCGCGCTCCGCGCTGCAATTATGGACATTCGCGAGCGAGCGGAGAAAATCCATTGCATGTCAAGACTACTCGCGACAAATCCCAACCCGGAAAGCATTATCAATAGACGTGTTTGACCGTCGCGCGGGGCGAAGAGAAAGGTAAAGATCGCAAGCAGTGTGTAGGAGGCACTCGCGAACACAATGCGCGCGCCAAGGACGTGCTTAACCAGGAATGAAACCCTTGCGCTGTTCTTGGCTGCCTCTCGCAGCGCGTATGTAGAGAATCCCGGAGAGGCCAGCAATCCAAAGAAACCAGCGACTGCACCCGCGAAGCCCAATCGCCCGTACGCAGCGGGTCCGAGAGCGCGAACTACTCGTGGGAACACGACAAGCGGAATCGCCTTGTTGAGCAGATCAAGCAAGACCAAGGCAATAGAGTTGTTGACGATGCGAGCCAGACTCACTGCTGGTGGAGGCGACTGCTCTCTTGTCAACTGCGCGGTCGCGCTCATGGTGCGGTTTTTCTCCGACGGAGACGGCTGAGATAGGGCGCAACGGCCGTATGCAAATCGTCTTTTATTTCTATGCGGGTTTGCAGGCCAGCAGGCACATCCCGTACGGCGTCATCTGAATCGATCATTCCGAATATTCTGCGCATACTCAAGCCGCCCGACGATCAACGGCTACTTCTCGAAAAAGCTCGATCCATTGGCCGGCAATGCGATCCCAATCAAAGTAGTGTGAGTGCCGGACAGCAGCTGACGCCATCGAGTGCCGCAATACAGAATCGCGAAGAAGAAGATCCAGTGCCTGCGTTAAATCCGCATCCGATTCTGCCAGGAAGCCCGTTTCCCCATGCACGACGTAATCGGGCCGGTACAGATTCATCGCGATTGCTGGCAAGCCGCAAGCCGCGGCTTGTCCGAGCACCTGGGGATGGCCCTCGAGAATGCTCGGGAAAAAGAAGACATGCGCTCGTCGCATTTCTTCTCCGAGTCGCCGCGACGATAGATGGCCTAAGAAAGAGACGTTGCGACAATCGTGTTTCTGACATAGGGCGCGGCAGCGTTCTTCGGTTTCACCCCGGCCGGCGACGCGAAACTCTACGCTCGGCCAGCGCGTAGCTTCCTGGATTAGCAATTCGACGCGTTTCCTTGGCTGTAAAGAACCGGCATACAGAACCACTAACGGGCCTGAACTGCGAGTTCCTTTTCCTTCAGTCTGCGCGAAGAAAAATCTGCGGTCGATTCCATCATGGACGGTCGTTGACTCAATCCCAAACTTCTCGCGAACTGAATCGGCTACGTATCTCGAGTTGGTACAGACCATGTCCGCTTCAACGATCGAGCGACTTATCAAGCCGGTGGCGGTCTGATCGTTCATCATCATCACGATGTAGCTCACCAGGGCAGTGCCTCTTCCCAGATACTTTCTGGAGTCGAAAAATGTACGGTCAAGGGGGCCGCATCGAGGAAAGAAATAGATGTCGGGCTTGGGAAAAAGACAGTGACGGAACAGACGGACCGTATTCCAGTGGTCGCTCCAATGTACCAGCTGCGTATTCCTACGCTCGGCGATGCGGGGATCGGGATTGCCTTCGGAAACCATGGTGACGTGAAACTGCTCTGGTGGCAGGCGGGCCACGATTTCTTTTACCGTCAGATTTTGAGCGTTGGTATCACCTTCGTCCGCACAGGACGGAGTGAAAATCGTAATTGGTCGAGTTGGAGACTTTGTTCTCATTGCGGCTTTAGCTCCGAATCAGAGCTCTCTGCCCACTTTCGTGTTGCTTACCCAGTCAGACAGTGCTCAGCTGCTGTCGCCTGCGCAGAATGCTTTCCAAGAAACAGTTCTGCCAACTCATCGCTATCTATGCCGCTTCGAGCCGTCGGTGGATGAGGAGACTTTTGGTTCTCGATTTCAACCAGCGCAGGAATCCCGGCGATTTGCTGCGGAGATTCCAAGACGTGACCTATGCCAAATCGCATGTATTGTTGAATATATCCGGACCACGGATCTCGCAACCATGAGCAAAGGAAGACGGGAATTCCCAAGGCTGCGCACTCTAAAGCTGTGGACGATTGCACAGTCAGAGCCACTCGTGTGTTGTTCCACAACTCATCCGATGGCGGGCCAGCTAGCACTTCGATCTGGCGCTCATACTCGGGAACGAAGCGGCGAAACATCTTCCGGTGGCCCTTAATGTTGTCAAATGGGTGAAGCTTGAACACCAGTTTCAGGCCACAGGTCTTCGCGAGAGCGCACAACTGCGGCAAGAGATCGCGATAGACTTCATCGCTGCGCCAACCGCTGCCGTGATAGGGCTCGGTAAAGAAAACCAACCACGGAGCAGAACGGCGAGCAAAACCTTCTAAACGCAGCCGCCTCGATGACGACGGTGCCACCATCACCGTTTTCTCGCGAGCAACCTTACAAATGCGTCGCAGGTAGTCCTGCTCCATTTCGTTCTTCGCCAAGTAAACGTCTGCGTGGTTCGTCTTGATCGCCATGTGGTAGTTCAGGGCACCATGATGACAGGCGAGAGCGGGAAGCCCACGTTTCTTGGCCATGATGAGTGGAATGCTTGATGGAGGATTGCTGTCATCGCCGGAAAGACAAGCAGTCACAATCTCGGATTTGAAGACCTGGTTCCATGCGTCGCGAAGCGCCAATCCCCAGCGCAGAAGTGAAGGCATTTGTCCAAGTAGTCCAATTGCATCAGCCAAGCTGAATACTTCGTCCACACCAGCAAGATGTTTTCTTAGTTTCTTCCAGGACTCGATTAGGCAAGTCATTTCCTGCTTGTCGCTCGGTACGAAGTATGGCGTCAGCGATGTCGATCTAACGTTGGGCGGCAGCGCGGGAACTTTGGCATTGTTCCTGGCGCAGACCAACAAGAACTGATGATCGGGAAGCATTTCGGCGTAGGAAACTGCGACGCGAGAGACGTTAATGTATGCCGACGGCAGCAAGACGACCGGCATCCCGGACTTGTAGCGACGCCGGGTAAAGCGACGGCGGATGGAATGATCGCCGTCAAACTTGTCGACAAGCACTTGGGCAAGCTGGACGGTGTCAAGATGGGAGAACGCGTCGCGATAGCGGCGTGCCCGCTGAACGACTCCGTGGAAGCGGGTGTGCAAGACCCTCATGCGAACGCCGAGAAGTTGCTGCAGAGCTGAAGCAACGGGATGGGGGCGGCTCGCATACAACTCGCAACGCGCGTCCAGTTCTTTTGATAGGCGGTGTGCGAGCATGAGCTGTTGAAGGTGCGGCACGAGCTCAAGCGATAAGACGTCCCACCAATCGATTCCCAAGTGGTCTACCATGCGTCCTGTTCCGATGTGCAACAGTCGATGCAGGAAGCGGAGATCGTCGACCTCCTGAGCAAATTGGTAGAGGCTGAACAGCAAACAATCCGTTTCCCCTCGCCACCTGTCATACGTAGAGTTTGGCGCGCGGCCTAGGTCAACGATCACATCCCAATGTGCGCTGGGAGCGGACGATGGAGGCGTGTCATCAGGATGGAGGAGCAAGACCTTCAACTTTACCCGCCTCCTACCGAGACAGTCCCCATGATCCTCCGCACACCATATTCCAGACGTGGAGAGGATTTGATGGCAGCCGCAAGATGGTAGCGAGCCGCCTCTCTGAGATAACGCGTAGTCGAGGTAGTTACGGTAAAGTCCAGGGTTTGCCGGGCGCCGCTGGCAAATCGCTGTTTGTAGCCTTCTGAGCCCAGTCCCATGTCAACCCGCTCGATCACCGGGTCATCACAGGCGGCTTCTACAATTTTCGAGAGAAGGCAAAAACCGGGCGAAAATTCCCGCCAATCAGGGTCGAAGGTTGGTTGGTAATAAAACCAGCTTCCGGCGAACTGAAATCCGTAGTTCCACGCTATCGGATGGTCGCCAACTCGCAGGATTGTAAGTACGATCCAACCTACCGAAGAGAGCAAGCTGGCTAATTCAGTCAGGAAGGCCTGCCGCTGTGGATGTGCCAGATTGCTGCGTCGGCCTGCGGTAGAGAATCGGGTAATGTGAGCTCGAAGAAACTCAGGAAGCGCCGCGTCCAGATCGTCGCGCGACTTTAGATGGTGAACGATCACGGGTCCGTGCTTTCCCAAACCTTTTAGGGAATAGCGATAAGCCTTGCGATTTGCCACGGAGTCCTTGAGTTTTTGCCGCTCCGCGGAGGAACCGAGGATGATCTGAGCGCATAGGGACGCCGGCCGCGAAAACGTTTTGTAGCCATGCACAGTTGCTGCCGTGAGAGCGCACGCGGTAACCGAATTTGCGGGCAAACTTGCCGCCACTAAAGCAGGCATCTTCAATCTACGCAGCTCGTCAAGGACCAGACCCACGAATTCCAGACGGCGCGCAGGAGATGAAAGAAAATCGCAATAATCTCCTGTTGCACTTGCCAGAAAGAATGCTTCTCGGCGCTGATGATTGGTCGCGAGCGAGGCGACGCCGACTAACGCATCTTGCTCATAAGCCAAAATCAGCAGAGGCGTGATGGAACCTTGATAGGCGCGGTTTACGGCAAGCGCCCATTCGAATGTGTAGAAGACTTCCGGACACTCCGTTTGCCAGACCAGTTCGTTCCACTGGCGGGCCAGATTGTTGTCTTCCGGGATTTCTCGATGCAGAACCAGACGCAAGATATTCCTCTGATCAATTTTTGTGGATAAGTCAGTGCCAGTCTTTTTCAAGCGTTCGACCCCACAATAGCGCTCGGGCTTGCTGGTCTGACCAACTCACGCATGGACCGATGAAATCCGGAAATATGCGCGTCGAATTCCGCCATACTCATCGCACCAGTGACGTGCAGTCGCGGCAAGGCAAATTTTGGTGTCTGCGATTCGATGCCTCCGCTCGTATTGAGAAATGCGCTCTTGAAGCCGGCTCGCTCAGCCATTTGCAATTCGCGCGATGTGGCTGAGGACGAATCTCCAAATGGATAGGCCAACGCCCACACTTCTTGTCCCAGCGCATCTTCTAGGTTGCGTTTGCTCTCAAAAATTTCCTTCCAAGCATCTTCCCGCGTTGCCTGCGAAAGCATCGGATGAGAAAACGTATGCGCTCCAATGCACATGCCCGACTCGGCGAGCTGATGCAGTTCCGCCAGGTTCAACATCAAGAATCGCCGTCTGAGCACAGGATCTTTACGGTATTCAGCATCCCATTGCTCAGAGAGTCCCAACTGCATTCTTATTCTTCCCAGGAGTTTTCTCCGGCGATTGATTTCGAATTGCGAAAGCTTTCTTACAAGCTCCCACCAGAAAGAATGCTTCTCGTGCTGCCGTACTTCCGCTCGCAGTCCGATTTCGAGTAGCTCCAAAGAAAAACTCGCCGGAGCCGCCAGGAACATCAGTGAGAGTTCTTCGTACCACAACATTGTGGCTGTGTGGCTGAGAGAAGCGCCAGTGACAAAGAATAGGCACTCCAGGTCGAATTCCTGAAGAATGGGCAGCATGTCGAAAAGTGAACTGCGGAGGCCATCATCGGAAGTCAACAGCACTGAACGTGGAGGTAATTCATGCTTGGTCTCACACCAAAGGAGAAATTCCTTTGGAGAGATTACGTTGTACCGTTTCTTAAGGAATCGCAACTGCTCGCGAAATGAATCTGCACTTACCAAATTGCCATCGAGGGCTGGATCAACGACTTTGTACCCTGCCGGCAAAATCCCGTGATAGGTGAGGACAACTGGTCCGGTTCGAGCTGCGCGCCGGAAATATCCGCCCTTGGACAGACTGGGATAGACGACGTGCTTCAGCAGTGGGCTGACTAATTTCATACTTTGACTCCAACCGCATTGTTCACGAGGTTTTCATACAAGCGCAGAAGACCGGGAAAATTGCGATCCCAATCCGCGCGTTCAGCTACGATGCATTGATTCCGCTCCGAAATCGCCTTCCGCTCTATCGATCCCAGGTTTGCCGCGCGCCAGAACTTATCGGCAAACTGTTCGGAGGATCCGACCGATGCGAGCCAACCGTTCTTCTCCTCGGCAACCCATTCGCGGTTGGATGCTATATCGGTGACGATCACGGGGAGCCCCGTCGCCATTGCCTGTAGCAACGAAATCGAGGTTCCGTCCGACCTGGTGCAGCTGACGTATGCATTCGCCGCGCGGAACCAGCGGGGCATGTCCGCAGCTGGAACCAGTCCCGGTGTTGCGACAACGTGGCCTAATTCATGCTCCGCGATGAAGTTGCGAATTCGGCCGGCTTCCGAGCCATTCCCTAGAAGAATCAGCCGCAGCCGACCGTTCTGTTGCCATGCCCGGTAGAAGGCTTCGACAAGAACAGGTACGTCGTAAACAGGCTCCCAGGATCGCGTGCTGATGAAAGTGAACGAGTCAGTGCTGAAACCGAGACTCTCTCGGGAGACGGCCGGCCCGCACGGTGAAAAGGAACCAGATCGAATTCCCCATGGAAACTGCACGACTTTTTCATCAGGGAAGCCAACGAAACGCTCACCGGCGGCGCGGACGGCGTCGCAGTCTGGGAAAAAGCCATCCGCTGCGCAGAGGGCGATCTCGGTCGCACGCCTCCACTCTGAATTCCGGTCCGCATATGCGATCAAATCTGAGCCCCAGGGCATTAAGACCAAGGGATGAAAACCGGAAAGAGCCGCGGCATATGCGCAAGTCTGAACCGGACCTGCGTGGACGAGGTCAGGTCGAAGCTCACTCAACAAAGATTTAAGTTCAGCCACAACGCCCTCATACTGGCTGGGACCGGCATCGCGAGGGACGGAGCGTTGTAAGCGCACGCTCTGGACTCCCGCCGGCAACGGCTTTGCTGCTGTTGCATCTCGCGTGGCATCTAGAAAAACAACTTCAACACCATGTGAGATGAACTCTTCAAGAAATCTCAGGTTGTGATCCGAGCTGTTGTCGGTGAAATAGAGGATTCGCACTAGCGTGCCCCCTCGACGCCACTGAGCATATTCCATTTGAGATACTCGCCCGCCGGCAAATCGTGAATCAACGTTTTGCCCATCACTCGCGGCAGATCAACCGGCATCACCGCATCTTGTGGGGCGGGACGAAGCGCTTCGACCATCCCGGGCTGCAACACGGTACCCGAGCCGAGATTCGTAGATGCTCGTAAGCATCGCCGTTGTACTACAACCGTTTCACATTCATTGTCTTCCACCGTCTTTCGGGGAGAGCCCAGAGCGCATTCAAGTTCGCGGGTGCGGTCGACCATCTCACGCCACGCATGCGGAGTCAGTGAAAACGGATGATCCGGCCCCTCGCGGCGGTTATCGTCTGTGAAATGTTTTTCAATCACGCGGGCGCCCACCGCGACCGCGCCCAGCACCGTCGCATGCCCCGGAGTGTGATCGGATAAGCCGAGGAGCACGCCCGGAAACATTGCGCGGTATGTATCCAGCACTCTCAGGTTAATGTGACGGAAACTTTCCATGCTGCCCGTGTAGTTAGTGTTGCACTGCATGAGGACAAGTTGCGGATTGATGGCTAAGATCAGCTCGACTGCACGCTGCACCTCAGCAATTTCCGAGGCTCCTGTCGCGAGCAACACCGGCTTTTGTTTCTCGGCGACCTTACACAACATTTCAGGCCAGGTAATATCGCCCGACCCGATCTTGAAAATTTCCACGTGCGGGTCGAGCATGTCGACCGCTTCAAGGTCATATGGTGCCGAGAAGTAATCGATGCCGCAGGAAGAACATTCCTGCTTGAGGATGGGCGTCCACTCCCAGGGCAGACTGGCTTCTTGATATACCTGAAAAACGCTTTTATTCCATTTGGACTGGTGCGAAAGCTGCTGGCCCAGCGCCTGAAAGCCTTTTTCGCTAACGATCCTCGGAGCGCGGAAGTTCTGAAACTTTGCTGCGTCAGCGCCGGCTCTTGCACTGAGTCGAATCAAATGTTTAGCACGTTCCAGATTTCCATCATGATTCGCGGAAATGTCGGCCACAAAATAGGTAGGCTTGTCATCGCCAATGATTTTGCTGCCCAGCTTCAAGGTTGTCATTGCTCAGCCCCGACTAAGAAACTCTTCAGTTGATTGCGGTATCCGCTCTCGCGTAGCTGGCGAAACCGGCGGAGACCTCGGTCGCATCCGCCCGATGCGCACATCATCCTTCGTGCAGAGCTTTTTGCATAACGCCGCGATTTAATTCAATCAATTCCGGCTCTCGCTGCAAGACAACCAGTGCGTCGTGCCACGTAAAGCTGTCATTGTTGCCGAGTCGTTCGTAAACTGCGCGGATGAAAGCAAGGTCTTGCGGCGTATCCAGGGTCCACCGCTGATCGCCGTAGTCGAAGTGACCTCTGACCGCAAGAATGTCGAACCGATCCGGATTCTCGTACAGGTAAGGAGTGACGTGGGCGCGTTGATACGATAAATGCGCTTCCCGCCACGCACAGGACAATGCATCGCAGGTCATGACCTCGGTATCAAGGCCGCGAGGATAAGTTCGGTCCAGAGCATTGCTCGCATAGTCCGGTCGAAGGTCGAGAAAGGAGCGAATCGTTTCGTCAGCGATCTGCGGATCGATTAGAGGACAGTCGGACGTAATGCGAACGACTCCTTCTGCCGCTGTCTGTAGGGAAGCGTGATAATAGCGGTCCAGAACGTCATCTTCGGATCCGCGAAGCGATGCGACCTCGATCCGACTGCACTCCTGAATAATGGCATCGTCGGCGATCGAATCTGTTGTGGCGACCACAATTTCATTGACCAGCGTGGCGCGCCGTAAACGGTCGACGACTCGGGCTAGAACGGTTTTGCCTCCCAGATCCATCAGCACTTTCCCGGGTAAGCGAGTGCTGCCCATTCGAGCCTGAATGACGGCGCTGATTTTCACTGCTCTTCTCCCGTCTTGCTGAAACTACTTCTCGAAGTGCGCTAGAACTTTGCCCAGCGCGTGAACTACATCGTCAACATCTCCGTCCGTCATACTGTGAAACATTGGCAGACTGATCAAGCGTTCATAGGCGGCTTCGGCCACAGGATACTCACCGCCTATGTATCCGAAGCGATCGCGGTAGTACGGATGATGGTGAACCGGAATGTAGTGGACGTTCACACCGATGTTTTCCGCGCGCAGCGCCTGAAACACTTTGCCCCGATCGGCAGCGAGCTTGGCCAAATCCAGGCGCATGGGATAAAGATGCCAGGCGGGATTGACATCCATTCGGGTTCGCGGCGGGACGGTACCCGCCATAAAGCGGAACTCGGCGGAATATCGAGCTGCGATCTGCCTGCGTCGCGACAGATTCGCTTCGAGCTTTTTGATTTGCTGCAGGCCAAGAGCGCAGGCCATGTCAGTCAGTCGATAATTGAACCCCAAAAGAACCATCTCGTAGTGCCAGTGGCCCGCTCGCTGCCGTTGCCTCGCATCAATGTTGATCCCATGATTTCGAAACCGGTGAAGCGTTTCGGCAAACAGGGGATTGTCAGTCGTAACCATCCCTCCCTCGCCGGTCGTCAAATGCTTTACCGGATGAAAACTGAAGACGGTCATGTGTGCCACACTGCCCAAGCGACGTCCGCGGTACTCCGCACCCAACGCATGGCAGGCGTCTTCGATCACGATCAGTCCGTGGTGGTCAGCCAGTTGGAGAAAAGAATCCAAATCCGCGGGATGACCCGCATAATCCACCGGAAGAATTGCTTTTGTACGCGGCGTGATCCGTGTGGCTACCAGGTCAGGATCAAGGGTCAGCGTGTCCTCAAGAACATCGGCGAACACCGGCGTCGCGCCCTGATAGAGCACACAGTTCGCGGTGGCAGCGAAGGTCAGCGGAGAAGTAATCGCCTCGTCCCCCGGTTGCAACCCGCTGGCAAAAGCAGCCGCATGCAAGGCGGCCGTACCGGAACTAAAGCTGACTGCATATTTCGCGCCCACCCAGGCTGCCATAGCTTCTTCAAATTCAGCGACCTTGGGGCCAGTGGTCAACCAATCGGAACGCAACGTTTCGACGACGGCCTGAATGTCGCTCTCATTGATGGACTGTCTTGCGTACGGCAACAAAGTCTTTCGAACGGGAGATCCGCCGTGGATGGCCAGCACTTCGCTTACAGAAGCTACGGTCATGGGGTTCTCTTTAGGCCGGGGCGCGTAGCTTTTCTTCTTCGGGCCAGGGGAGAACCGAAGGCGCGGTCTCGCCGACCAGTTCATAGAGTTCCTCGGCGCTCAGCCACTGGGGATTGTTGTCGCTCGTATAAGAGAATCCCTCGGGAAGCGGGCGCGCCTGCTTCCAGTTATCCTTTCGCCACCAGGGATGCGCCGGTTGGATTACGTACATGCCGTCCACTTCCAGCGTATGGCGAGCTTCATCTTCCGAGAGCAGCACCTCGTGGAGTTTTTCGCCCGGCCGAATCCCGATCGATTCCACATCGCAACCGGGAGCGATTGCCGTCGCCATTTCCACCAGCTTCATGCTCGGAATCTTGGGAACGAAAATTTCGCCGCCGTGCATCTGCTCGATGCAGCGAACCACAAGCCTGACTCCTTGTTCGATCGTGATCCAAAAGCGCGTCATGCGGGAATCGGTGATGGTAATTTTGCCGCGCTTGCGCTGCTCCTGGAATAATGGAATCACACTGCCCCGGCTGCCCAGCACGTTGCCATAGCGGGCGCAACTGAAACGAGTATCCTGCGCCCCGGAGTAAGAATTCGCCTGAATAAACATTTTCTCCGCGCACAGCTTGGTTGCGCCGTAGAGATTGATGGGATTCACAGCTTTGTCAGTACTCAAAGCCAAAATGCGGCGGACACCGCGATTGATGGCGGCATCGATGACATTGCGGCCACCCATGATATTGGTCTGGATCGCTTCGAATGGATTGTATTCGCAGGCCGGAACCTGTTTGAGCGCCGCAGCGTGAACTACAACGGTGACTCCGGAAAATGCGCGTTCCAAACGCTGTGCATCGCGAACATCTCCGATGAAATAGCGCAAGCTGGGATGATCGAAGCCTGAAGCCCGCATATCGTGCTGCTTGAGTTCGTCGCGGCTGAAGATGATGAGCTTCTGCGGGCGATATTCTCTCAGCATCAGATCGACAAACTTTCTGCCGAAAGAACCCGTCCCGCCGGTAACCAATACAACCTGTTCGGACCAATTCATCGATCGAATCCCTCGAAGTGAGAATGCGACCTTCTCGTCGAACCGCGTCGGTTCGCCTTGGCGCGCACATCAAAATCCAATTTGTCAGCGCCAGTATAGCGGAGATGTGCTGCGATCAAGCCTACGGGAACCCCCGTTAACACTAAGGAACCCATTGAATTCGGAGCGATGACTCCTCACCGTGCGGTGCTAGACTGAGCCCAATTGTTAAACAACTGATGGTGACAGGGACTCGGGTTGCGGTGCTGGTTTTGGAAAAGGAACTAAGACACGAATTTAACCAGAGTCTCCGCCGCCCAGATTTTCTTCGGGAGTACTGATGGACTCGGGACCGCTAGTACCAGTGAACGGCCAAATCCTGCGCGAACTCCAGCCCCCGCTTCCGATTGAGTTCAACCGCAATTCCGCGCCGGGCTACCCTCCTGTTCCAACGCAAGATTCTCTGGCGCGTGAGTACTTGCGGGTTCTAATCAAGAACAAGTGGGTTGTGATTGGAAGTGTGGCGCTGGTGCTGGGTGTGGTTACGGTTTCGACATTACGCAGCACGCCCATTTACGAAGCGGTTGGCAGCATCGCCATCAACAAGATGGACCCAGTCACTTTCAACCTCAAGGATTCGTCCAGCAGCGTCGACTACTACGATCCGACCGACTTGGACACGGAAGTGCGAATTCTAAAGAGCGATCTTCTGGCTCTTCAGGTCATTCGACAACTGAATCTTGATAAGCAACCTGAGTTCGAAACCAAGGGCAGGACTTCGCCGTCATCCCTGGAGCTAACAACTGACGCGATGCAGCCAGATTCTGCCAGGACGTCGGCTGTTCTGGCCACCTTCAAAGGCAATCTTCAAGTGGCACTCGTTCCCAATACTAGGATTATCGAAGTCCGTTACCGGAGCCCGGATAAGAACATCGCGGCGCGCGTCGTCAACACGCTGGCGAATACCTACGTGGAGCAGAACTTCAAGACACGATTCGAGTCCACGATGCAGGCCTCGGATTGGCTCTCCAAGCAGTTGGTCGATCTCCAGATAAAGGTGGAAACCTCGCAGGAGAAACTGGTCAAGTATCAAAAGGAACACGAAATTCTGGGGATCGACGAGAAGCAGAACATCACTACTGCCAAACTGGATGAATTGAACCGCGAGTTGACCTCAGCCGAATCCGTCCGGATGGAGAAGGAATCGATCTACCATTTGGTGCAGACCGGAGATTCAGACTCGATCGCAGCCGCCGCTAACGTTGACGGCGCGTCGCGAGGTTCGAGCGCTAATTCCGCGCTCCTCGAAAAACTGCGCGAGCAGCAAGCTGATCTGAAGATCCAAGTAGCGCAATTAAGCACACAATTCGGACCTTCCTATCCGAAATTGGCTCAACTGAATAGTCAGCTCAAGGAAGTCGACGCAGAAATCCAGACCGAAATTCGGAAGGTCGCAGCACGTTTACGTGGCGACTATCTTGCCGCCGTGCAGCGCGAGAGCATGTTGCGTACCGCATTGGAGCAACAAAAGCAAGAGGCTAACAAACTCAACGAGAGTGCCATCGAGTACAGCCTGCTCAAGCGTGATGTCGACGCCAACCGCACACTCTCCGAAGGATTGTTGGAGAGATTGAAAGAAGCCGGCGTGACCGCTGGTTTGAGGTCGAATAACTTCCGCATCGTGGATGTCGCCCGGGTTCCCACATCACCTTCGGGACCAAATCTTTTGAAGAACCTTGGCTTCGCGTTGGCCCTGGGATTCTCCACCGGCATCGGGCTGGCTTTTCTTTTGGAGAGTATGGACAACACTGTGCGAACCCCGGAGCAGGCGCAAATCATCTCAGCTCTCCCCTCTTTAGGCATGATTCCTCTCGGCTCCAGAAGCACAAGGGAAATGGGCGGCAATCAGAAACTGGCTCTAGCTTCGTCTAAAGAGGCCGTAGAGCTTGTGACACAGTCGCGTCCCCGGTCACAGATGGCGGAGTCCTACCGCGCGCTGCGTACTTCGTTGCTCCTGACTTTTGCGGGAGGGCCTCCGACCGTCATTCTTATCACCAGTGCTCTCCCTGAGGAAGGGAAGACCACGACCAGTGTGAACTGCGCGATTGTGCTGGCTCAGAAAGGCACGCGAGTTCTACTGATTGACGCCGACCTGCGGCGACCCAGCATTCACAAGACACTCGGCATGGGCCCGAAGATCGGACTCAGCAACGTACTAACCGGTGCCGCGACTCTGCAACAGGCAATCATTCCATCGACGATTCTGCCCGAGCTTTTTATTCTGCCCGCAGGAACGCCACCGCCGAACCCGGCCGAACTTCTAGCCTCCACGAAAATGAAAAATGTTCTTGCGGAGTTGCGAAAACAATATGACCACATCGTCATAGACTCGCCGCCAACCCTGTCCGTCACCGACGCCGTAGTTATGTCGACCGACGCTGACGCCGTCGTTCTCGTCATTCGCTCTGGACACACCACAAAACCGGCTTTGCGTCGTGCCCGCGACATCCTCTTGCAGGTCAACGCGCGAGTTTGCGGCGTGCTAGTGAACGCCGTCGATCTCAGTTCGCCCGACTACTATTATCACTACGAATATCAGGGCAAGTACGGCCATGGCTACTACCAAGAGGATCCAGTAGGCAACGCGGAGGAAGTCGTTTCTGAAGCTACCTCCAATGGAGCGTAGTGTGGGTCAGCATCCGGGTGGAGTGCATGCGCACCAAACCACTCACACGAAGATCGCGCTTCAGAGTGCAACGCGCAAGATTATCTTCTTAGCAGCATGCCTGATGCTCGCGCTGGTTTACATCGGTCTGGTCGCTGACCAATTTCTCGCCGATTACTTCTCCAGGAAACTTGACCTCGCGAGCCTGCAAATGGCAGCCAGGTTGGAGCCAGGCAATGCGGATTATCAATACCGGCTTGGGCATTATTTTCTACAGACGCAATACGAACCACAGACTGCGGCACAATTCTTTAGGTCGGCGGTTGCACTAAACCGGTATCGCGCCAGCTATTGGCTCGAACTCTCCAGAACTTATCGGCGGCTCGCTGACATTGATCGACAGCAAGATGCTTTACAACGCGCCATAAACGCGGACCCATCGACTCCCGAAGTTGCATGGGAGGCGGCCAATTTCTATTGGACTGTGGGAGAGAAGGATAAGGCGCTGCAGGAATTCCACGTGGTCCTGGCCAATGATCATTATTTGCCGCCCGCGGCTCTAGATCGCTGCTGGCGGATCAAGCCGAATGTCGACGCTCTTCTTCGGGATGTGGTTCCACGCAATGCCGAGGTTTACGCATCGTTCTTGGATTTCTTGATTTCCAGGAACGAACCGGCACCCGCGGCAAAAGTCTGGATGCAGATGGTGCAACTCCAACATCCCGTGGAAACGCGCCATGTTTTCGATTATGTCCGCTATCTCATCGATCGGCAGGAGGTCGCGCAAGCTCATCAAGCCTGGCAACAAGCGGCCGGGCTGGCCGATCTTTCCGCGTACCAACCTTCGCCGGAGAATCTGGTGGTTAACGGCGATTTCAGTTTGCCCGTCTTGAATGGCGGATTCGATTGGCTCTATGAAAAATCATCCGATGTGGTGCTGGCGCTGGACGCGACCGAGTCGCATTCCGGCCACCGTTCTCTTTCCATTGCCTTCGACAGCCGGGGAATTGAAGACGTCGGTATCCGGCAGTTCATTCCTGTCCAACCGAACACGAAGTACGAGTTCTCTGCCTATTTCAAGTCGCAAGGCTTGCAGGGCGCGGGTGGGCCACGCTTTTTGCTGGAAGATCGGTTTACCCGGACAAACTACTTTGCCAGCGAGGAGCTTAAAGACGCCGATTTCTGGAAACAGGTAGGGGGAGTCTTTAACACCGGCCCCGATACGCGGCTGCTGGTCCTGCGGATACAGCGCGTCCCACCCGGGAACGCGATTCGTGGCAAGCTGTGGATTGGCGATGTTCAACTGACCCAGAGACACATGGCCCAGGAACAAACCCTGGCAGGTGGACAGTGACATCCCCACTCCCGCTCACACTGGCTGCTGAATCGAGTGCGCCTCGATCTTTCCGCGCGAACCTGGATCGTGTGTTGTTGTATGGAGTCGTTGGGCTTCTCCTATTTGGACCGCTCGCATTTGGCGCGGTGGAACGATGGTCGATGTCGATCATGCAAGTCGGCGCCGGTTTGCTCTTCGCTCTTTGGGCTGCTCGGCAGGTTGCAGTGGGCGAATTGAAAATCGTGGGCAACCCTTTGTTCTTCCCCATGTTGTTTTTCGCCGGTCTGATTCTTTGGCAGCTTGCGACCCGGCGAACGGCCTATCGTTTCGACACCTTTTCAACCGCGCTGCTCTACCTTGCCTACGGACTTTTGTGTTTCCTGGTGGTTCAGTGCCTGCGCAGAACATCACAGGTGAAAGTTCTCGCGTGGGTTTTCTCGGGATATGGTTGTATGGTTGCTCTCTTCGCGTTGACGCAGGGCATCGCCCCGAGCGGCAAGCTGTATTGGCTTCGATCTCTGCCATCTGGCGGCTGGATATATGGTCCTTACGTAAACCATAACCACTATGCGGGACTGATGGAGATGCTGACCCCGATTCCTCTCGCCATTTCTCTTGCTGACAATGTTCGGGACTCACGCAGGGCGCTGGCGGCCGTTTCGGCTGCGGTGATGGCCAGTACAATTTTTCTGTCTGGATCCCGCGGTGGTATGACTGCCTTCGGCACGCAGATGGCTTTGCTCGCGGGCTTTCTGATCATTCGAAGGAAGAACTGGAAAGTGGCTTTGGTGTTAGGCGGGTTCTTGATCGTTGCGTTGGGGTTAATGGTTTGGCTCGGTGGTGGCGAATTAGTGGAACGACTGGTTAGTATGCATGATGGGACCCGAGCCGAGTTGTCGGACGGTACCCGACTGACAATCGATCGCGACGCGTTCAAAATATTCGTCCAAGAACCGGTTTTAGGATGGGGTTTGGGCACGTTCCCCGACATCTATCCGCAGTTCAGTCATCTCTCTACGAATTTCCAAGTGGGTCCGGCGCATAACGATTATCTACAATTGCTGGTTGAAATGGGAGTGCTCGGTTTCGCCACGATGCTATGGTTTCTGCTGACGCTGTTCGGTTCTGCCTTTAAGAAATTGAAGCATCTCCCAGCCGATGCCAACACTGCGCTGACTTTAGCCGCCGTACTTGGGGTAACCGGCATTCTGGTTCACAGCGTTGTGGACTTCAATCTGCAGATCCCGGCGAACGCCGCTCTCTTCTATGTGCTCTGCACGGTCGCTGCCATGGAGCCACGTTTCGGCCGGCATCACCATCGACACAACACCAGGGCTGCGCGCCGCCGCGCGGTTCTGCCCGGTGCCTACGATCTTCGTCCGCAGTTGAGCACAAGAGAACTTGAAGTGAAGTAGCTAGTCGCTACGGTTTGTATTGACTCATAAATGGCTGGGAAGAATTGCACAGCAGCAGGCAAACGATCACGCCTGTTGTAACCGCAGCTCCACCTATAACATATGGATTCGTCAACCAGCCGCCGCCTCCTGGAAAAGGCGGTCCCGCTGCCTTCCGCTTTTTCTTATTGCACTTGCCGGAGTCGTCAGGATTCGCCTGCTCACCCTCGGTGAGATTGGCTGTGTCCTTTCCGCAATTGACGCTCACACTGCCTTTACTGGCAAAAACCTGAACCGTTCCGTTGGTATTCCCTACTTCAAATTCTGTCCAAGTGTTGGAAGCTGGGGTCACTGTGACCACTCCGGCGATTGCAACCATACCTACAGACGTAGCCACGTTAACGCTTCCATGCTCGAGAGTCACAGCCTTGCCTTCAAATTTTACGACGGAGTCCGGCAACACAATAACGCCGGAGCCGGATGCATCCAGCGTAGCGAGCGACTCTGGCTGGGTCTTTATCAAATCACCCGGAAAAACGGCGGACGAATTGGGCAACGGACTTCCGTTGAGCAAGACTGGGCCACGTCCATAGAGCATGGCTCCGCCCGAATCGGCCGCCAGCAAGGACGCAGGAGTGATGGCGACCAGCGTCCAGCAAACAATATTTCGGAGTATCGACACACTCATGGCACAAACTCTTCGCGGTGATACTAGCCCGCGAACCATCGACCGTCAATTGCCTCTCGGATTACCCCCGCACAATCGGCACGACTCGAATCCCTAGCGCCAGCGGTCGATAAGTTCCCACCAGATCAGCTTCAACCATTCTTCAAAATTTACCTTGGCCCACTCTCGATGTCGCCACCACTCTGCGCCGAACGAGCTGGCATCGAAGGCGGCGGCGACGCTGTAATCCGCGGGCAAAGCCCGCTCAAAAATACTGAGAGCGCGCCGGGTATGGTAATCGGAAGTGACCAGCAGGATGCTGTGGGCGGTGGCGCCTTGCAGGCAGCGGGCCACGTCTTGAACCTCATCCCGGGTAGAGTGTCCGTAAATCGGACAGACGGAAATTGCGTTGGCTTGCGGCAACCCTTCGACAAATTTCCGCGCAATCTCCAACTGGTTCCACTGGTAAATTTTGGCCTCGGCGGGAACATCGAGGATCAACCGCGGTGCGTAACCTTGTTCGAGCAGGTCCAACCCTCGTGCTGGACGCCGGTCGGTTTCCCCGGCGAGAACAACCATAACGTCTGACTTGCGGGGTTGATTGACCACGAGAAATCGACCGGAAGTCGCAAGCAAGGCGATTACGAACAATCCTCCTAAGATCAGGACAAGTTTAAGCTTTGCCATGGATTCGTATTCCTGCGGCTAAATCACGACTACAACTGCTCTTCGTCGCTCTGTTTGGACCATACAGACTACGCGAAATCTCGATTCGTGGCAGTCAAGCTGCAGGTTACTTCAGTGAGCGCACGTGCGCTCGCTTTTCGGGTGTCGAAGGTCAACATGGTAAAATTCAAACGGACCCCCAAAATCAATTATGAGCATTGAATCAATGCCTGCCGCCGCTTTGTTTTCCGACCTGAAGAGCAAGATTGAGCAGAAACAGGCGCGTGTCGCCGTCATCGGCCTCGGTTATGTAGGTCTGCCTCTGGCTCTGCTCTACACGGAGCAGAAATTCTCAGTTACCGGGTTCGATATCGATGCCCGCAAGATCTCAACGCTGGAACAGGGAGGTTCCTACATTTTTCGTATTCCAGCGGCTGAGATTCAAGCGGCAAAGAAAAAGGGTTTCAATGCCACCGCCGAATACGCCCGTTTAACGGAGATGGACGCCATCATCATTTGCGTGCCCACGCCGCTGAACGAATACCACGAGCCTGATCTAAGTTTCATCACCGATACAGCAAAGTCCATCGCTCCGCACTTGCGCCCCGGACATCTGGTGATCCTCGAGAGCACAACCTATCCTGGCACGACCGAGGAAGTCCTGATTCCCATCCTAGAGAAAGGGAACCGACAAGGGCTTAAGGCTTCACGCGGCGATGCTTCCACCGGCCAGGAATTTTATGTTGCATTTTCTCCTGAGCGGGAAGATCCAGGCAATCAGACGGTGGCGCGGCGCGACATTCCGAAAGTGGTGGGCGGGCTTAACGCGAAAGCGTCCGACTTGGCGGCGGCTTTGTATGGCGCCATTTTCGCCCGGGTGGTGCGGGTTTCCTCGCCGGCTGCCGCCGAGATGACCAAGTTGCTGGAGAATATTTACCGCTGCGTGAATATTGCGCTGGTGAATGAATTGAAGCTGTTGTCCTTGCGCATGGGTCTCGACATCTGGGAAGTAATCGATGCAGCTGCAACCAAGCCGTTTGGTTTCCAACCGTTCTATCCCGGCCCTGGGCTGGGCGGTCACTGCATCCCGGTGGATCCCTTTTATCTTTCGTGGAAGGCCAAGGAGTGGGATTTCCGTACCCGCTTCATCGAACTAGCCGGTGAGATCAACACCAACATGCCGTATCACGTGCTGGAATCGGTCGGCAAAGCCCTTAATCGGAACAAGAAGGCCTTGAACGGCGCCAAGGTGATGGTGCTCGGACTCGCCTATAAGAAGGATATCGATGACTTGCGCGAATCTCCATCCCTGACCATTATCGAGCTACTACAGAAAGACGGCGCTCAGGTCAGCTATAACGATCCTTATTTTCCGACCGTCGGCAAGGGGCGCAAGTACGATTTGCAAATGAAATGCGCGCCGCTGGACAATCTCGGCCAATACGACTGCGTGCTGATCGTCACCGATCACTCAGATTATGACTACGCGGGGATAGTGCGCGATTCACAGCTTGTAGTCGATACTCGGAACGCCACCCGCGGCATTAAAAGCCCAAAGATCGTCCACTGCTGACCAGAGACGGGGCGTAGCTTGGACCACGAAAATCAGGTGGATGGGCAGGAATACCTGACAGGTTACGGGAGCGAAACTCAGGCTTCGCGAATTTATTGCCCGATAGAACTCGCAACCGATGAAAACACGTTGTTGGCATTACCACCGATTAGACGAATGGTACCCACGACGATCACCAGGATCACGGCAAGCATGACTGCATACTCGGCGACGTCCTGTCCTCGCTCATCCGACCACAGTTGGTGCAAACACTTTGCCACAGGCTCCTCCTTGCTCCCCGGCCAAGTACTCCCCACGTGAGCGGAAGACTTGTACCGAGCTGACAATCAACGGAAACATCCCCTGATCTCAATTGTCCCCTAAATGCTAATTATCTGGGGAGGGCGGAACAATAGCTCTTCGGTGTCAGGATATGGCACTAAAGTGCCATATCCTTAAGCGATTGGTTTTAAGGGGAGGGACTGATTAACGGCAAAGAGCGCCAGTTCAAGGCGAGTGGAAACCCCAAGTTTGTCAAAGATATTGCTGAGGTGGTGCTTGACCGTGTCCTCGCTGATTTTGAAGTATTCGGCCGTCTCCTTGTTGGAGTAGCCCGCAACCACCGCCGAAACAATCTCCAGTTCGCGGGGCGTCAGGCCGAATTTCTTCTGCCGCGCCTCTTCGCCCGAAGACTGGACCAGAGTTCTGAGGTACTGCACCAGATTGGATACGCTCTCGCGGCCTACCCAGTATTCGCCAGCCATTACAGTGTGAATAGCTTTCAGGAGAAGTTGGGTCGCTGAGTCTTTTAATACGACGCCGCGAGCCCCGAGTTGCAGAGCTTCGACAATCTGGGCCTTTTCGGCCGCCGCGGTCAGCAGTATCACTCGAACCGCGTTCTGGTTCGAAGCAGAGCTCATCTCGCGCAACGCCTCCAGCCCAGGATGGCGGGGCATGGCCAGATCCAGGAGCAGAATGTCGGGCTTGAGTTGCTTCGCCAGCCGGACGGCTTCGGCGCCGTCACATGCTTCTCCGATCACCTTGAGGTCAGGCTCGGTTTCCAAGAGCCGGCGCAAGCCATCGCGGAAAATAGGATGGTCGTCGGCAATTAGGATGCGAGTCGGCTGCGATCGTCGGTTATCCATAAGTTACTTGCCGGCGCTGCGGGACCGAGATTTCTAAACGTGACCCCTGGCCCGGATTTGATTCTATCGTGAGTTCGCCTTCAATCAAACGGACACGCTCTTTAATGACCAGAGGGCCTTTGCCCAGCGTATCGAGTTCGGCCTGAGAGACGCGTCCTGCGAATGGGAAACCCCGCCCGTCGTCCTCGATCAGTACGTGCCAGGCGCCATTGCGAGAACCCAGCCGCACCAGCACCTGTCGCGCCTGGCTGTGCTTGCGGACGTTGACCAGCGCCTCCTGCACAATGCGCGCCAACTCCCTGCACACGGGCTGCGGCATGTTCAGTTCGTCCAAATCCGAAAGGAACCGGGCGGAGATTCCGGTCTCCCGCTGGAATCTCTCTACCGTGTCCGATAGTAATCCCAAAAGCTTCTTCGAATCTACATCCAGGGTTTTCATCTGCTGCATTAGTTCCCGCAACTTGAGAACTTCTTCGCGCAGCAGCCCCTGGATCCTGCCTAGTTCTTCCGTGACCAGGCCGGGCTTGCCGGGGGATTGACGCCGCAAGACATCGACCTGCATCTCGACAGCGATGAGCGACTGGACAGCCCCGTCGTGCAATTCGCGCGCGAAACGCGCTCTCTCCAAAGCTCCAGCCTTCAGCCGCAAACGCCTTAACAGAAGCACGTTGTAGACGGCTGGTCCAACCTGGCGCACCAATTCGTCCAAAAACCGCAACTCTTCTTCCGTGTCACCCGCTAAGGAGGGATCGAGCAGAAAGATTCGTCCCGACCATTCGCGTCCAAAGGCAAACGACACCGTCATCAAACTCTGGAAATCGTATCTTTTCGCGAGCGGATCCAGAAATTCCGGAGTAAGATCCCGAACTCTTGCGCCCTCCCGATCTAATCCCAGCAGAGAAAAATCTTCCATCCGATGTTTGCCGATTCGTCGCGCGTAACAAGTGGCCGCGGGAGACTCGTACAGGTAGGTCTCGCGGTCACTCGCGGACGGATCCAGCCATCGGAAGGATGTATCGCCGTTCGTGTGACGCAATTCGCCGACAAAAACGCGATAGTTGCTAGTCTCGTGAGAAGCAATGACCAGTTGTTTTGCCCCATACATCGAGAGCAGTTCACCGGCAATCTCGCCAATCGTTCCGGTAAGCCCAGCCTCGACTCTTGCCTTGCCAATCGTTCTGGCAATTACCGCTTTCTCCGCGCGCAGCTGTTTCTGCTGCTCGGCCAGATATCCTAACAGAATGCCCAATACGAGCAGATCGACGGAGCGCATGAAAAGATGTTTGGGCTCGAAATCGGTCACATTCACGTGCAACAGAGGCAGGCCCAGTTTATGGCTCAAAAGAAACCCGTTCACTCGGTCGACAACGTGAAGATGAATCAAACAAAAGCTCTCTACCCAAAGCACCAATACTGCCGCCACAGCGGTTCCCATCGTCTCCCACAGCCCCCAACGGTAGGCAGCAGCTGCAAGAACAAAAACAAAGAACAAGGAAAAAGGATTGCCCTGCCCCGTGACAAAGGCTGAAATGAGAGCTGGCCAGATCACATCTGCGCTGTGCACGAGCAGTCGGAACGACTGCGTCGATTCCTGACGCCTGCGCAGGAAGATCATGATGATGACACCCTGGGCAACGTAGAAGGCCAACAGCCCGTAGGCCCAAAGCGAATAACGAACTTCCGCGGGGTCCATCCAGATCGCGACTAGCGAAGCCAGAGCGAGGGAAACGCGAGCTGTGGCCAGCCAGCGTTCAGTTCGGCGTACTTCGCCGGGACCCATGGGAGCGCGAAGCCTCCACAGGAATCGATCTCGCAGTGCTTGGAATGGCAATCGAATCCGACCGTGTAACAGGAATTATGGTTAGCCGGATGTTATTTGTAATAGAGCCGGAGAGCAAGTGAAAACTTCCTTGAACAGCGGCTAACACCAACAATCTAAATAGAGTAAACTCAGGCGCAAGGCTTGGGCGATGCTTGCCAGGCTCCACCCTGGTTACTTGAGTAACTTTCCCTCTAGTGTATTGTGCCTAAGAATCAGGTACGGATGAACATGTCCGGTCATACGAAGTTATGGATTTCGATCGCTGCGGGGTTGGTGTGTCTGCAGGTGGTGGCATCGCTGTTTTTGCGCGAAGGCTTTCCTCTGACTGCACTAAGCGACATCACGCAGCTCGTTCTCCTTCTTGCCGGCACGGTTGCACTCCTGCTGAATGCACTCGCAACCCGCGGTCGAGTCCGGCTGTTCTGGGCATTGATGACGTTGGGCGTGGCTTTCTGGATGTCCTACCAGTGCCTGTGGATGTACTTCGAGGTGTTGCTGCGCAAGGAGTTTCCAAACCCTTTCGGGGGAGACGTAATACTGTTCCTTCATATCGTTCCCATGACAGCGGCGCTGGCTGTGCAGCCGCATGTGCAAACGAACCAACGCACCACCCGCCTCGGAACCCTCGACTTTGCCTTTTTGTTAGTCTGGTGGCTATATCTTTATTTGTTTACCGTGATTCCGTGGCAGTACGTGCGACCGTATGAACCCAGTTACGATCACAACCTCAACATCCTCTACCTTACAGAGAAAATAGTATTTCTGGCTGGTTTGGGCATTCTTTGGTTCCGCGGCCAAGGTTCCTGGAAAATCATCTATGCGAATTGGTTTGGCGCGGGGCTGACGTACTCGCTGAGTTCCTACCTCATAAACTGGGTCATTGCACAGGGAGGGTATCACACCGGCAGTCTGTACGATGTGCCCCTGGTCATCTCCATGGCGTGGATCACCGTTATCGGTATGCTGGCACTCCGTTCACCCGGCAAGCAGCAGCCTGCCCCCGCTTCCGGGAGCTACGGAGTGTGGGTAATGAGGCTGGGCATGGTCGCCATTTTTTCGCTTCCGCTGTTTGCCATGTGGTCTTTATTCGATGCTGGAATTCCACAGCGGGTCCGTACCTTTCGGCTCGTACTTACGTTGTCAAGCATGCTGGTCATGGGCGCGCTGGTGTTCTTCAAACAGCACCTGCTGGATCGCGAACTCCTGCAATTGCTGATCGCCTCCCAGGAATCATTCGACAACCTCAAACGGGTGCAGGCGCAGTTGGTGCAGTCGGAAAAATTGGCATCACTTGGGCAACTCGTTGGCGGCGCCGCTCATGAGTTGAACAATCCTCTTGCCGCGATGATGGGATACGCGGAGTTGCTGGGATCGACTGAACTCAGCAGCGAACAACGGTCACTGATGCAAAAATTTGAGCAGCAGGTACGCCGGACGCGGACGCTTGTTTCCAGCCTGCTGAGTTTTGCCAAGCAGGTTCCTGCAGAAAAGACTCTGGTGGATATCAGTGCACTGTTACAAACCGCGGTCAAGCTCTGTCTGCCCCAATCGCGCGGTCCCAATGTTCAAGTGCACACTGACATCGCCAGCGAACTGCCGCGAGTTCTCGGCGATTCAAATCAACTTCTGCAGGTATGCCTGCACATTACCAACAACGCTCTCCATGCTTTGACAGAAACGGGCGGCACGCTGACCGTGACCGCGGGAGTACAGGATACTAAGGTGGTGCTGGAATTTTCCGACAATGGGCCAGGTATGGAGGAACCAGACCGGGTTTTCGATCCTTTCTATACCACTCGGCCGGTCGGCCAGGGACCAGGTCTGGGTCTTAGCGTCTGCTACGGAATTATTCAGGAACACAACGGAAAAATTACCTGCGGAAACCGGCCAGAGGGCGGGGCGTCATTCCGCATCGAGCTACCCGCGGCTGCAGATTCAGCACAGATTTCCGGCTCTGTTTTGGGTAATTACAAATCGCCCGAGGTGCTTCCCGAAGCGAAAGCGGCCGCAACCCGCTAAACCCCGCACGGGCGAGGACGCCTGCACTAGCTCAGGAGGCAGGGAATTCCACGGTTCGTTTCAATTGACCGCAAGCGGCGTAAATGTCGCGCCCGCGTGGGCGGCGGATGAATGCGGGCACACCTGCGGCGGTCAATGTCTTCTGAAACTCGAATACCCGGTTCTCGGCTGGAGTTTGAAAAGCAATCCCCGGACCGGGGTTGAGTGCGATGAGGTTTACCTTCGCTCGTATCCCACGGATCAGTTCGCCGAGTTCGCGGGCGTTTTGCGGTGAGTCGTTCACTCCATGCATGAGAACGTATTCGAAGGTTAGCCTTTCCCGATTCCGCAGGGGGAAATCACGGGCAGCCGCCACTAACTTTTCCAGATTCCACTTGCGATTGATCGGCATCAGCCGGCTTCGTAATTCATCGTTAGGCGCGTTCAGCGATATAGCCAGTTTCGGTCGCACCGGCTCGGCACTAAGATCATAGATCCGGGGCACGATGCCCGCAGTTGAGACGGTCATGCGAGATTCAGGGATTCCCACTCCCTCAGCCAACAGGCTGACTGCCTTAATGAAATTTTCATAGTTCAAGAAAGGCTCGCCCATGCCCATAAAGACAATGTTCACGCGGCTCTGCGGCGGGGAGACATGCTGGTCGTTCAGCACGGCGCAGACTTGTCCTACGATCTCGCCAGCCGTGAGATTACGCTTTACTCCAAGCAGCGCGGTCAAGCAGAACTGGCAATCTACAGCGCAACCGACCTGGCTGGAAACGCAAATGGTCGCGCGGTCCCAGGCTCGCGCTTTTTCAACTTCGTTTCCAGCTTCGCTTCCGTCTCCGGCTTCGCCGTCGTCACCTTCCGGCATCCAGACGGTCTCTACACTTTGCCCGTCCGAGAAGCCGATAAGGTACCGGATCGTGCCGTCACTGGACACGAATTTTTTCTGAATCGTCGGAACCCCTACCGACAAGCCTCTTTGTTTGAAGCGATGCCGCAACTCCTGCGGAAGTGTGGAAATCTGTTCAACGGACTCGATGCGCTGGCCATAAACCGCCTCGAACAATTGCCGTCCCCGGTAGGAGGGCTGGCCAGATTCCTCCGCGAAATCCGTAAGCTCACGAAAGGTGAGGCCCAAAAGCACGTTTTGTTTCTCTTCGCTCATAACTTTCGCAACGCTTATTTTAGAAGAGATGGGCGAAACCGCCGCCAGCTGATTTGGCTTACCCTAAACAAGCCAATCGCAAATATCTGATTATAAATGAGTTGATATTGTTTTGCCGAGGTTCGCCCGGAGCGTAATGGTGTGTAACAATAGTAAAGGCCCGCCCCGGTCCTGAGTGGCGGAGGAGTTTAGGAAAATTTAATGGTTGAAGAAGTACGTAACATAAAGAGGGAATTGCTGCCCAACGGGCTGACTATTATTACCGAACAGATGCAGCACATCCGCTCGGCCTCAATCGGCATTTGGATCAAGACCGGATCCCGCGATGAGGATGCGCAATGGAATGGCATCTCCCATTTCGTCGAGCACATGGTATTCAAAGGCACCAAACATCGTTCCGCCGAGGACATAGCCCGCCAGGTCGATTCCATCGGTGGGAACATGGACGCCTTCACCGCCAAGGAGTGCATTTGCTTCAACGTCAAAATCTTGGATGAGCATCTGCCGATCGCGATGGATGTTCTCAGCGACCTGGTTCTCAATCCGACATTTGATGTCAAGGACATTAGCCGCGAACGGGGCGTCATCCTCGAAGAAATCAAAATGGACGAAGACAGCCCCGACTACCTCGTCCATGAGATCTTTACCCAAAACTTCTGGAGGGATCACCCGCTGGGCAAGCCGATCCTGGGAACCAAGGATACGGTAAAAACATTTGAGCGGGATCCCGTTCTTGGCTTCTATGGGCAGCGTTTTGCCCCCGGCAATCTGATCATTTGCGCGGCCGGTAACCTGAAGCATGAGCAGTTCGTAGAACTGGTGGCAAAGCATTTTCAACACATGAGCCCGGTCAAGAACGGATTTCATAGTCCCCAGCCGAAGATTGTTCCGCGTATCATCATGCGCAACAAGAAATCTCTGGAGCAAGTGCAGATTTGCGTGGGCGTGCCTTCCCATCCCATCGCCCACGAGAAGCGGCACGCGTCGTACATTCTGAATACGCTGCTCGGCGGGGGCATGAGTTCGCGGCTGTTTCAAAATATCCGTGAACGCCAGGGACTTGCTTACTCGATCTACAGCGATCTGAATCCCTACCGGGATACTGGTTGCCTTTCGGTTTATGCGGGTACGTCGCGGGAATCGGCCGGCAAAGTTGTACAGTCGATTGTTTCCGAGTTCCGTAAACTCAAATTGGAAGATGTTCCCGCCGAAGAACTCCGCCGTTCCAAGGATCAACTGAAAGGGAGCTTGATGTTGTCGCTCGAGTCCTCGACTGCGCGCATGTCCAGCCTGGCTCGGCAGGAGATGTATTTCGATCGCTTCTACAGCATGGACGAACTGATTGAGAAAATCGAGAGTGTCACCGCCGAAGAAGTAAGGGAACTTGCCAATGAATTCTTTCTTACCGACTCGATCGCAGTCACCGTGCTTGGCAACCTGAACGGCCTCAAGCTGAGCCGCGAACAACTCGTCTGCTAAGGGCGCGATCTGCTTTCCTTTGTGCCCTCGCATCCTTTCGTGGTTCTTGCATTTGAACTTCATTAGCCGCCCTCCGGTCTGCTCACAAGGCTCCCGACACGAAAGAAGACAACGGAATTCTTAGAGTCCCCCGGCAGGATGCTAGCTTTGCTGGCTATTTCAAGGCATACTAGGCAGCAAGTCCCAGGTTCGGCAGGGGCAGGGGAGTTGGCGCTATGCCTATGCTGGAGCAGAAGAGCCGCACAGAACCGGGTGATTCCCTGCCACATGCGGCTTTCGAGCAGCAACAGCGCCGCCGGATGCTCATAGCCCTGATGGTTCTGGTGCTCGCACTGGTCGCGGTTGTAATTAAGGATCACCAGTTCTGGTTCCCATCCAGTCCAAGTGCTGAATCCGAAACTCCAGACCAGGACGGAGCCCGACCACTCGCCGCAAAGAGTCCTGCCAAGACTGTCGCACCAATCGCACCACCGAAAATTGCGATACCCTCGCCGGTTCACGCGCGGCCAAAATCAAAGCGATCAACGCCGACCGCGCAGTCGACTAGCACGCCAGACCCACCGTTCATCGTCGCGACGAATCGCGCCGTACTACCTCCTCTTGAGGTTGAGGTCGTTGCCGGCAATCAGCACCGGGCTGTTAGTCCCGGGGATAGTTCCGTCAAGCTGCAGATGCAGCCCGGCGACGATGCAGCGCCGGAGCAAACCGCTCCTTCAGTGATTAGCCAAGGCAACAGTGCTGCCGCGCCGACGAAGACCAGCGCACAGGTTCAGCTTTCGCCCGGAAGCGCGCAAGTCATTTCTCGAGTGGACCCCAGCTATCCGCTGCTCGCGAAGCAAATGAAAGTTCAAGGCGCAGTCGTTTTGGAGGCGCTAATCAGCAAGAGCGGCAGCATTCAGGACATCCAGGTGCTCAGCGGGCCCGCGATTCTTTCGGAAGCTGCCCGCGAGGCGGTCAAGCAGTGGCACTTCAAACCTTACTACCAGGGCGGGCAACCGGTGGAAACCGAGGCCCGCGTTACTGTCAATTTCACTATTTCGACTTACTGATCTAGATCACAGTCGGAGCCATCTTTTTTTGTCAGCGTGAATTCCGGATCCTCCAAAAATAAAAAACGGGCGTCCGACTCTCGCGAGTCATTGGACGCCCGGGCAGCCCTCCCCCAGAACTGCTCACTTAGAAAAGTAATTCTTCCTTTAATTTTTGTGAATGGCACGTCCGGGCTAGAAAGACCCACGAATGTGCTATCGCACGATTAACATCCAGGTTAAGAGCACTTTGGAATGGAATCGTTCTCGAATACCTGGTCGCCGGAATCAGTCGGTATGCAGTCCCGAGACGTGCGATGTCAGGCCGATTTCCACGCGATTCCGTCCTCGAGCTTTCGCGGTGTAGAGAGCTTCATCGGCGGAGCGAAGGAACGCTTCACAATCCGGCGTTTCCTTTTCAACCTGCTCCACTGCGGCTAACCCGAGGCTGAGAGTCACCGCAATCTGGCCCGCACTGGTTTCGACCGGACGCTCAGCGACACTTTGGCGCAGGCGCTCTGCCCCCACGATCAAGTCGCTGGCAGTACAGCCGGGGAAGATAATCAAGAATTCTTCTCCTCCATAACGGCCGACCCCGTCGTAAGGTCTCACCCCGGTGGCCAGCCGCCGCGTCACCTCTTGCAGCACAACGTCGCCCACCAGGTGCCCGTACGTGTCGTTGATTTTCTTGAAGTAATCGATGTCGGCCATAATTACGCCCAGAGGGTCATTGGTGCGTTGTCTACGAGACACTTCTCTTCTCAATAAATCGAGTATGGCGCCACGATTCCAAAGTCCGGTCAAGGGGTCATGGGCCGCGGCGAACTGCAAGTCACTCTGGGAGTGGAGCAAGGCCGCTTGAAGATCGAGAATTCGCTTTCCCGCTCGAACCCGGGCGCGGAGTTCGTCCACGTCAAACGGCTTGGTCAAATAATCGTCGGCACCGGCTTCCAGACCGGCGATTACATCCTGTTTGTCGTCCTTGGCGGTCAGCAGTAGAACATAACGGTAGGGACCATGATTGCGGCTGCGAATTTTGCGGCAGAGCTCGATCCCATCCATCCCCGGCATCATCCAATCCAGGATCGCTAGTGGGGGAGCATCGTCACTCTGCAAGACTTCCCACGCCGCCAGTCCGTTTTCCACGGCTGTGACTTTGTAGTCCCACTTTTTAAACCAGCTCTCGAGAATCCGGCGGAAAATGGGATCGTCTTCCGCGATAAGCGCGGTGTTCACTGGGGAGATTCTCGTATCAGGGATCGGCCGTGGATCTGAGAGCGCTCCGGTTGGCCCGGCTGGAAGCTTATTCATGATGTGTCCCTGCTAACTCTTTGAGATCGAAGTGCAGACCTGCCACCTCGCGTTCCAGCACACCGAGCGTTTCACCGGCCCGCGAAAGGTCGTTGCTGCGCCCCATCTCTTCGAGCTGGCGGGCCGCTTGCGAAGTTCCGCCCGCGCCCAGGTAGCTGGACTCTCCCTTAAGACTGTGAGCCGCTCGCATGACCCCATCCGCGTCTCCCGCCGCCACTGCCTGGCGGAGTTTCTGCAGCAATTTCGGAGACTCTTCCAAAAAGATCTGGCACAGTTCCTGCAACAGTTGCGTATCGCCTCCAATACGATTGAGAGCCCCTGTCTTATCCCAGGATGCTTTTGGCACCGCAGGCTTGGCTGGCGTCATCGGCGAACGCACTGTGTTTGACAATGTCTGTTCAATGTCGCCAAAACGCACCGGCTTGGTCAGGTACCCGTCCATGCCGGCGGCCAAACAGCGTTCGCGGTCGCCCTTCATCGCATGGGCCGTCATGGCGAAGATCGGAAGGTGGGTTGTTCCATTCTGTTTTTCATTTTTTCGGATCGCCGCGGTCGCGGCCATGCCGTCCATCTCCGGCATTTGAACATCCATGAAAACAACGTCGAAAGTTTCTGCTGAAGCCAGCGCGAGCGCTTCTTTCCCGTTTTGTGCCAGCACAGCCGTGTGGCCCATCTTCTGCAAGACGCGGAGGATCACGGCCTGGTTCACCGCGTTGTCTTCCGCCACCAGAACCCGTAGCTTGCGTGTCGATTCACGCAGGGTATGGCGAGTGACCAGTGCGGGTGGCTGGTCGGTCTCCGCCCGACGTTGGCTAAGCGCCGCGCGGATCGCGGCCAGCAGGTCGTCTTTGAGCACCGGCTTGAGCAGATAAGCGGAGATACCAACCTCCCGGCATCGGTTAGCCTCGCCCGGCAGTCCTCCGGACGTGAGCATCAAGACGGTGGCCTCACCAAGCTCAGCATTCCGCTTGATTCTTGTTTGCATCTTTTCTGCTAATTCGAACCCATCCATCCCGGGCATGTGGCAGTCGATGAGGATGACGCGGAAGGGATCGCGTTCCTGCTCTGCCGTTTCCACCGTGGCCAGTGCCAGCGTGCCGTTTTGCGTGGCATAAGGCCGCATTCCCCATCCGCGAGCCATGTCACAGAGGATGCGCCGATTCGTGTCATTGTCGTCGACGACCAGCACTCGGAGACCTTGCAACGCGGTTTCGAGAGCAGGGGATGCGGGTTGAACCTTTGCCGCGGAAATCGCAAAGCGCGCGGTGAAGTGAAACATGCTTCCTTGACCTTCGCTACTGTCGACCCACATCTTGCCCCCCATTAATTCGGCCAGCCGGACTGAGATCGCCAGTCCCAGGCCGGTGCCTCCGTACTTGCGCGTAGTGCTGCTGTCGGCTTGAGAAAAGGCTTTGAAAAGCAGCCCTTGTTTTTCCGGAGGAATACCGATGCCGGTGTCCTTCACTTTGAAATGAAGTTCCACGCTTCCGCCATCTTGCGAGCTCTTCTCAACCGTGACCAAAACCTCTCCCCGCTGGGTGAACTTAATCGCGTTGCCGACCAGGTTTACCAGAATCTGCCGCAGGCGGCCAGGATCCCCGAGCAAGTGCGAGGGCACTTCGGGATCGGCGTCGTAGGCCAGCTCCAGTTCTTTCTGGTGAGCACGCAGAGCCAGCGTCTTCATGGTCTCGCCCACGCAATCGTAGAGATTGAATTCGATCATTTCCAAATCCAACTTTCCCGATTCCACCTTGGAGAAATCCAGAATGTCGTTAATTACCGATAGCAGTGATTCGCCCGAAGATTTCACTAATTGCAGGTAGTCCCGCTGTTCGGTGGTTAGTTCCGTGTCCAAGGCCAATTCAGTCATGCCCATGATGCCGTTGATCGGAGTGCGGATCTCGTGACTCATATTGGCAAGGAATTCACCTTTGGCGCGGCTTGCCGCTTCGGCCGCATCCTTGGCCACTGTGAGGTCGGTGTTCATGGCCAGCAATTCGCCGGTGCGGTGAGCGACTTGCTCTTCAAGCGTTTCCCGATGGTGCTGTAGTTCCAGGTCGCGCCTCTCGATTTGCTCAAGCATGCCGTTGAACTCGGTTGTCAGAAGTCCGAATTCATCATGGTTCAGGACTTCGGCTCGGATCGAGTAGTCGCCTCGGCCCGAGATCGCTTTGGTGGTCTCGACCAACTGAAGGACAGGACGCGAAATCGGTTTTTGAAAGCGAGAGGAAAGGACGAAAGCCAGCGAGAGCGTAACCAGCAGAGTCAAGACGAACGCGAAGGCATATCCTCGCAATCGCGAGTGCAGTCTTTCCAGATCCGATTCAATGTACAGCGTGCCGACGGTCTCGCCCGCGAGAACAATTTTGCGGAACTGAACCAGATGACCGTTCCGGAATTGCGTGGCCTCCGCCTGCGCGGCCGGAGGTATGAAACCTGAAAGGTTCACCTCCCGCGCGTACCTGGCGAACGGTTTGCCGTCTGCGGTATAAATACAGGCCGCGATTACGTCAGGTTCTGCCCGCAATGCCCGCAAGACATCCCGCGCCGATTCCGCATCCCGAAAGGTCAAAGCGGCCGTGCTGTTACCGGCCAGAACGTCGCCTAAGACAGCCAGGTTTTGGACCACTGCGTGCCTGAATGTGACTAAGTCATAAATTGCCATAGGACAGGAAACCGCCAATGCGGTGAAGCCGCTGATCGCCAGGAATAGAACAGTAAGCTTGTGGCGGATCGACAAATCTCCAAAATGACGCATAGAAACGGCTCCCAAAACACGCTTACCTGATTACAACTTTCGCCACACTCAACAGCTTGGAGCTGATTTTCAGTCCAGCCTGCTCTACCGCGGCGCGGCTGACGTCGAACTGCACCCGTTCGTCCTGCAACACAAAATTGATCATTCCACCCTGCTCGGCAAAGCCTTTGGTGTCGCCGACGGTGAGAACACTCGCCCCGCGCAGACCTTCGATGATCTGCTCCACGGGCATTTTCACCGACGAAGCAATGAAGAGGATGTGGCAGGTTCTGGCGTGCTCCAAATCGGCGACAGTATCGACCTCGAGTTTGCGTCCGTTCACTGTCTTTTCGCGGGTGATGTTGAGTAATCCTTCACCGAAAGGATCACGTCCCATGACGCAGATCTGAAACGGCGCCGCCTGATCGTGAAAACTGCTCGCCGGCCATTCGACAAACTTTGCAAAGTTGTAGAGAAATGCAGCTTTGATCTGATACTCGCCAGCGGTCGAGGATTGCGCGTATCCACTGCCGAGGAGCAGCGTTAACAGCGCCAGCATCCCCAGAACTCGTGGCGGACTCGACATGCCTGAGACCTTCGCCGGAGTGAGATTCGCAATCCGCATGTTACTTTCGAGGATGGGGTGTGCGGGTTTTGCACCCGCCCACTCCCTAACACTCCCGGTCTCGTCATGTTTTTTCAGAACCGGCCGGTGATCTTGATCCGGAAACTTCTTCCGTCCTGCAGAATGGCATCTTCCGGGTCCTCTGGTCGGCCGGGATCGAAATACTTCTTGTCCAGAATATTGAAGACGCTGGCGGCCAGATCCAGGTGTTTTCCGACCGTGTGCCCTAGCAGTGTGAAGTTGAAGACCTGATAACTGCTCAGCGAATCCTGCAAGAGGGTCAAGCGCCTCCCCAGAAATTGCCCCTCGACTCCGGCAGACAACCTTTGGTCGATCAGAGGGACAATCAGGTTCAACTTCGCCATGGGGCCGGGGGAGTTATTCAGGGACGGATGCCCCGCGCTTTCGCTGTACGCGTCCACATAATCGAAGCTGGCTTTGCCCTGCAAGCCGTTGCTGGCGCGTCCGCTCAGCTCAACATCCATTCCCACGGCTTGCGCGTTTCCGGCATTTTGATACTGGAAGTTCCCGTCACTGGGGACGGAGACCAGCGAAATTAAGTCGCTAATCCGATTGCGATAGACTCCGCTCGAGAGCTGAAAGTATTGTCCCAGCCCCTGCTCCACCCTGGCCTCCAGACTTTGAATATGCTCGGGCCGGAGTTTCAAACTGTCGTCGTAAAAAATCCCGAAGTCTGGGGTGGTTTCATAAACGTCGGGTGCGCTGAAGGCATTGCCATAAAGCAGCTTGAAGGTGGTCTTCTCGGAGGCACGGAAGATCAGAGCCGCGCGCGGGTTGGTGGTTCCACCAAAAGTGGAATAGTGGTCGTAACGAACTCCAGCGTTTAACGTGAGGCGGCTGGTGATGCCGAATTCGTCCTGGACATAAAGCGCGCTGATCAGCGAGCTGTTTAGATCGGTAGAAAATGTATTGGGAGGGTTCAGCAGATCGCCCTGGTCCTGTCGCAGGTTGTCCCTAACCTCCGACCCAAAGGTGAGGTGGTTTCGTTCGAAAAGATCGCGGCTTACCTTGATTTCTCCCGTCCACCAATTTCCCCGGAAGGAGTACGTGCTCAACACGATCGGCTCGCCGGCTATTAGCGGCGCCTCCGGGACCGGCCCCTGCAAACGCGCCTGGTCATAGCTCGTGCCCACGTCCAGTTGCCATTTCCCGATCGGGTGCTGGTAGTCGAGGCTGACGTACTGATGGCTATCAATGTTGTAATCGCGGGGATCGTTGAAGACGGCTCCGAAATACGCTGTCGGAACCCCTTTATCGCGCGTACTGAACAATCCCTGGAGCGTGAACCCGTGATAGCTCAGCGTAGCCAAAATGTGCTTATAAGATTCATAGTCAGTGTCGCGGGTGATGCCGTTGTTGTTCGCCGGATTGTCGAATTGAGGAAAAAACAATGTCTGGCCTGTGCTGTTGTAGAACGTGCCGGAGAGAAGAACACCCAGATCGTTAAATTGATGGCCGTAAGTAGCTCTACCCTCGTCGGTGCCGAAGCTGCCCGTTTGAAAAGAAAGTTCCCAGTCTTTCACTTCCTTGGCTGTACGCGTAATGACGTTGATGACCGCGAAAAAAGCGTTGGCGCCATAGAGCGAAGAACTGGGACCGCGGACAATCTCCACTCGTTCGATCATGTCCACATCGACCAGAAATTCATTCCCCAGCATGGCCTGGCCGAGAACGTCATTGTTGATGCGATGGCCATCGATCAGTACCAGAATGCGGCTGTTCCAGTCTCCCAGGCGGCCAAAGCCGCGTACGCCGACGAAGGTGTAAGCGCGGTCGTAGGTGACATAGAAGCCTGGCACGCTGCGCAAAATGTCGGCCAGGTTGCGATAGCCGTACTTTTGAATTTCGTCGGCAGTGACAACCGTGACCGAGGCTGGCGCCTCGCTGGCGCTTTGCATGTGCTTCGAAGCGCTATAGACCTGAATGTTGCTTAACTCCTCCAGGCTGACTTCACTCAAATCTTTCACGTCCTGCTGCGCACCCGCGGTTGCGGTTAACGCCAGGATCGCAAGCCAGCGAAATACGATCTGAAATCTGGCTCGGCTGATAGGGCTGTTTGTCGAGGCTCTGTGAACAAGAAACATTTGGCAACCAGTAGAACTGCTCTACTCAGAAAGACTCGGTCCCAGCAGCGTCTCGGCGCACACGGGACTATGCCTAGTTCTTCGGCCCAATTCGACATTTCCTTTACTTTTGGAGATCCGCATCCGGACGCAGCCTGGTTCGAGCGGCGGGTATTCGCGCATGAGGGCGTCCGAAGGTACAGGACCGTTCGGGCGATTGAGACCGGAGTTACGAAACTACTGTCGTCATCTGCTTACGAGCAACGAAAACTCTGAAGCACCCACCCTTTCTTGCCGATGAGAAACCTTAGCCGCGTCTGCCGAATTTCTTATGCCTGACTTTCAAGATCCGGAGATTCTCCGCGTCGTGTTGGACAGCCTGCAGACTGGTATCTCTGTGGCTGATCGAAACGGGACAATTCGGTTCTGGAACCAGGGGGCTGAAAGGCTGACTGGGCACAAGCGGCACGAAGTAGTCGGGCGCTCCTGGCGAGACAATATTCTTGTTCACTGCGACGGTCAAGGTTGTGTCGCCTGTGGCGCAACCTGTCCGCTCACTCGAACCATGCATCAGGGCAAGGCTCACGAAGCGAAGATGCAGTTGCGCCACAAAGAGGGACATCCAGTCCACGTGATGATGTGGGTTGCTCCCATCCGCGATGCGCGCGGCTCCATCATCGGAATGGCGCAGAGTTTTGACGAGCAGAAATTTGCCTCGGATCGGGACCGCAATCAGCACACCCTAGCCGCCCATGGTTGCGCGGATGAAACCACCGGCGTCCCCAATCAAGAGTTCACCCAATTTAACTTGAGCGAAAATCTTGCGAGTTTCACCCGCTACCACCTTCCATTCGGCATTCTTGCCATTCAGGTAGACCGCTTGGAGCACTTCCGTTCTGCCTACGGCCGACAGGCGGGCGCCACCATTCTGCAAGTCGTGGCACAAACTATGAAAAGCGCCTTTCGCCCGGCAGATTTCGTGGGACGTTGGGCGGACGATCAATTTCTGGTCATTCTGGTGAATTGTCGCGATCACGGAGTAGAAAAGACCTGGGAACGGGTTCGGAAGATGGTCACTTGCGCTGGGTTGCGCTGGTGGAGCGATGAGCTGTCGGTCACCACTTCCGTGGGATTCGCGACCGCTCAGGAAGGGGACACGATCGACTCCCTCTTGAAGCGAGCGCAAAGTTCCCTGCAACGATCCTCTCTGGAAAAGGCAGCTGCCGCGACTGGCTCCCAAGGAAGCCAGACAAGCTCGGAGATCTGATCCCTATGTTTGCAATTATCGGAATCGTCATCGTCTTCGGTTCAGTTTTGGGCGGCTACCTGATGGAACACGGCAACGTCAAGGTTCTGGTTCAGCCCGCCGAACTCGTGGTCATTGGAGGCGCCGCGATCGGAACGGTGCTGATCGCCAACCCGCTTCACATTCTGAAACAGATCGTAGGCGGCGTCGTGGGTGTGTTTGGAGGATCGAAATTTACCAGACAGCGCTATCTCGAATCGCTCAAAATGATGTATGAACTTTTGAACAAGGCACGTCGCGAAGGCCTGATGGCATTAGAGGCTGATGTCGAGGACCCGGGCAAGAGTCCAATTCTTTCCAAATATCCTGTCTTCCTGAAAGATCATCACGTCCGTGACTATTTCTGCGACACCATGCGCATGGCTGTCACCGGAGTCGAAGCTTTTGACTTGGATCAACTTCTGGATCTTGACATGGAGGTTCATCACCACGGCGCCAGCTTGCCCATCGCATCCCTGAGCAGCATGGCCGATTCGTTGCCCGGCCTGGGAATTGTCGCCGCCGTGCTCGGGGTCGTGATTACCATGGGAGCGCTTGGCGGTCCGCCGGAAGAAATCGGCCACAAAGTTGCCGCTGCCCTGGTGGGCACATTTCTCGGCATCCTCCTTTGCTACGGATTGGTTGGCCCGCTCGCAGCCAGTATGCAGAAGATCGCCGAGGATGAGGGTGCGTACTTGCACGTCCTGCGCGTGGTGATGGTTTCTTTCTTGAAAGGAACTGCTCCGATTATGGCGGTCGAATTCGCGCGCCGCGCGATTCCAGGCCACGTGCGTCCCTCGTTCGTCGAGGTTGAGAAGCATTGCAAAGGAGGCGGTGATGCAGCACCAGCCGCAGGTGCGCCGCCAACTGGAGACGCAGCCGCTTCGGCATCAGCGTAGAAAGGGACAAATCTATGCCGGATTCACGCCCCATCATCATCATCAAGAAAAAAGGCGGACATGGCGGACATCACGGCGGCGCGTGGAAGGTCGCCTACGCCGACTTCGTGACCGCGATGATGGCGCTCTTCATCGTGCTCTGGCTGCTCAACACCAGCAAGCCCGTGAAGGAAGCCGTTGCCGGCTATTTCAAAGATCCCTCCGGAACTGCCAATAAGATGGGCTCCACGAAAGTTGGCGCCGCCGAAGCCCTCGCCATTACGAAAGACGATATGCCGAAGCTGAAAGAGGAGCTGGAGAAGGCCATCAGCAAGGTCCCGAACTTCGACAAAATCAAAGATCAGATCGAAATGACCATAACGCCCGAAGGTCTGCGCATCGAATTGCTCGAAACCGAAACTGGAACCTTCTTCGAGGTAGGCAATTCCTCTCCCAGTGACAATGGCAAAGAGCTGCTCTTGCTGTTGGCGCAGGAGCTGGGAAAACTTCCCAACCATCTTTCTATTGAGGGCCACACCGATTCCAAGCCCTATACGGGCCGGCGCGAGTACGGGAATTGGGAGCTTTCTACCGACCGCGCCAATGCCGCGCGCCGGTTGATGCAGCACGATGGTTTGCGAAGCGATCAAGTGTCGCAAGTCCGAGGCTACGCCGATCAGATGCTGCGTACTCCCGCTACGCCCCTCGACGCATCCAATCGACGCATTTCCGTAATCGTGCAGAATCTTGAACAAAAACCGGAAGTGCCGGAGAAAAATAAAAATAACGACAAGCCCGACACCAACGCGCCCGCTCCGGGTGTTCCCAAAAAGAATTGATTGGTCGGCCCCTCCCCCATAACCCCGTCACTGCATTGCGGACGCTCATCCGCTACAATGAGCGGTTCGTGCTTTACCCAATTCAAAAGGAAACAACTCCGTGATTATTGGTGTGCCCAAGGAGAGTTATCCGGGAGAGCGGCGGGTTGCCCTCGTTCCCCTGGTAGTGCCCAATCTTCTCAAAGCAGGACTTGAGGTCGTAATCGAAAAGGGCGCGGGCGTGGAGGCCGGGTATCCTGACGCGCTGTACGTCGAAAAGGGCGCGAAGATCTTGCCCGATCGCGCCACTCTGTTCGCGAACGCCGACATCGTCGTGCAAGTTCTCTGCTACGGCTCCAACGATGTAACCGGAAAAGCGGATCTTCCCTTGATGCGTCGAGGCCAGATCCTGATTGGTTTCCTGCGGCCGCTGGGGTCAGACGAAGTTATCCAGCAGATTGCCCAAACCGGTGTCACCTCTTTCTCGGTCGAATTGATGCCGCGTACCACGCGGGCTCAGAGCATGGATACGCTGTCCTCGATGGGGACAATCTGTGGCTACAAAGCGGTGCTGATCGCGGCCGACACGCTGCCCAGAATCTTTCCCATGATGACCACGGCCGCTGGAACGATTACTCCCGCTCGCGTTCTCGTGATCGGAGCCGGAGTCGCCGGACTGCAGTCCATCGCCACGGCGCGGAGGCTGGGTGCCGTGGTTTCTGCGTATGATCTTCGTCCAGCTTCGAAAGAGCAGGTGCAGAGTCTTGGAGGACGTTTCGTCGAACTTCCCATCGAAGCCAAAGATGCGCAGGATGCGCGCGGATATGGCACTGCGCAAGACGAAACCTTCTACGCGAAACAGCGCGAGTTGCTGACCCGCGTCGTCGCCGAAAGTGATGTCGTGGTCACAACCGCGGTCGTCCCCGGCAAAAAGGCGCCCGTGCTCGTGACGGCGGAGATGGTGAAAGGGATGGCTCCCGGCTCGGTCATTTTTGATCTCGCCAGCGAGCGGGGAGGGAACTGCGAACTCACGCAATCGGGCAAGACAATAGTGGCCAATGGGGTAACGATTATCGGGCGCATCAACATTGCCACCGAAGTTCCGTATCACGCCAGTCAGATGTACGCGCGCAATGTCACGGCATTTCTGTTGCATCTGGTAAAAGATGGAAAGCTGCAATTGAACCTGCAGGACGAAATCACGCGCGAGACCTTGCTAACCCGGGACGGTGAAATAGTCAACCAACGCGTCCGAGAATTTTTCAAGCTGCCGGCGATGGTTTCGCAAGGTGCATAACGAATGTAGGCGCGGGCGTCCTCGCCGTGCGATTTCGGAAAAATATAGGAGGCAAGATGGGTTCAGCCCTAATCAACGGATTATTCGTTTTCATGCTGGCGGCGTTTATTGGATTTGAAGTCATCCGCCGAGTCTCGCCTCTGCTGCACACGCCGCTGATGTCGCTCACCAACGCCCTCGACGCCATCGCAGTGGTTGGCGCCATTGTGCTGGTGGGCGAACACAAGAGCACGCTCTCGTTTGTGTTCGGATTCCTGGCAGTGGTCGCCGCCACCAGCAACGTCGTCGGCGGGTTTCTGATCACTGATCGTATGCTCAAAATGTTCAAGTCCAGTCGCCCGACAAAACCATGAACACCGACCTGGCGGGAAATCAACAAATCATCGAAATCACTTATCTCATTGCCAGCGTTCTCTTTATTCTGTCGCTGAAATGGATGAGCTCTCCGGCCACAGCCCAGCGCGGCGTCCGCGCCGGCGAAATCGGGATGGTTCTGGCAATCGCGGGCACCCTGTTGCACCACGGCATCGTGGACTACAAGTGGATCGCCATCGCGCTGGTGCTCGGCTCCGGAATCGGAATTCCTCTAGGCATGGTGCATATGACCGCGGTTCCGCAACGAACCGCGCTCAGCCATGCCTTCGGAGCATTCTGCGTCACGCTCGTGGGCACCGCGGAATTCTATCTCCGAACTCCCAATGTGCCGCGCTTCATGATGGCAGTCCTCTCCATGGAGGTAATCCTCGGCTCGCTCACGTTCACCGGCAGCTTGATGGCGGCTGGGAAACTTCAGGAAATTCTTCCGCAGCGCCCGCTCACATATAAAGGACAGAACTTCGTCAACCTGTCGCTGCTCGGAGCATCGGTTGCAATTGCGGTCTACCTCGTAATCCACCCTGAAGCGCATCAACTTTTTCCCGTGATGATTGCCGTTCCTCTTCTCTTCGGCGTGCTGATGATCGTTCCCATAGGCGGCGCCGATATGCCCACCGTCATCTCGCTGCTCAATTCCTACGCCGGTCTCTCCGCCGCTGCTATGGGATTCGTAGTCGACAGCAAGCTCCTTATCATTGCGGGCGCGCTCGACGGCTCTTCCGGTCTGATCCTCTCTATCATCATGTCGAAGGCGATGAACCGCTCCTTCACCAACGTCCTATTCGGAGCTTTCGGACAAGTGCAGCCCGCCGCCGTGGCTGGACAGGAAGAGAAAACAGTGCGCAGCGCCACGCCTGAAGAAGCCGCCGGAATCTTAGCCGCGGCCAACAAGGTTGTAATCGTTCCCGGCTACGGCATGGCCGTGGCCCAAGCACAGCACAAAGTTCGCGAACTCTATGATGCTCTCACCAAACGCGGAGTGGATGTTCGCTTCGCTATTCATCCCGTCGCCGGCCGGATGCCGGGACACATGAACGTCCTGCTCGCGGAAGCCGATATTCCCTACGACCGCCTGATCGAGATGGATGACATCAATGGAGATTTTCCTCAGACCGATGTTGCCCTGGTGATCGGCGCAAACGACGTCACGAATCCTGCCGCGCGCACCGACACCGCCAGTCCCATCTTCGGTATGCCGATCCTTGATGTCGACAAAGCTCGCACCGTCATGGTGATCAAGCGCGGCATGAGCCCAGGTTTCGCCGGCATCGACAATCCGCTCTACTATCTCGACAAAACCCTCATGCTTTTCGGAGATGCCAAGGCCTTCGTGAACAGCATCGTCCACGAACTTACCGCGAGCACGCATTAAATTAGCTGCGAATGTCCTCGCTCATGCACTGTGGAGACTACGTCTCTACCGCATTGATTTCGGAAAGCGAAACCTTCTGATCTCCTTTCGCGTCGAAATTCGACGGATCCAGCCAGCGTTCGAATGCCGCCTTTCGTTGCGGCCACTCCGAGTCAAGCATCGAGAACCACGCTGTATCACGATTGCGTCCTTTCACGATCATATGCTGACGAAAAATTCCCTCGAATGTGAAACCCAGACGCAAAGCTGCGCGTCGTGAAGGCGCATTCAGAGCGTTGCACTTCCATTCGTACCTCCGGTATCCCAGATCTTCAAAAACATGCCGGGCCATCAGATACATGGCCTCTGTCGCTCTGATCGTCCGCTGCAAACGAGATGTATAGAGGATGCTCCCAACTTCAATCACCCGATGCGTCGGCTCGATGCGCATATATGCCGCGTACCCAACCGCGTCGCCTGACGACTTATCGAGAATCGCAAAGAATAAAGGATCCTCCGAACTCGCCTTCTGTTGGAGATGCGAATCAAAGGCAGCGCGAGTCGCGAACGGCCCTTCGAAGAGATAAAGCCACAAGGCCTCGTTCTTCTCCCCACACGCACTCTTAAAAAGCGCGTCGGCGTGAGCGACGGGATCAAGGGGAACAATGCTGACCACGCGTCCGTTGAGCGTCGTACGTTGCGGACGCTTGGCCGGCATTGCCTCGACTTGCGGACCGATCGGAAGAGCCTTGATGTTATGTGTTGAAGTCATCACGAGAGCCTTTTCGGTGGTTCAGTCATTCTTCCACAGTTCAGATCGCAACGTCTCAGCTCACCCTGAAATTAAGACCAATCTATTCCATAAACCATATTTTCATCTACAGCGAACCGTAGCTATCGCTGTTCTATCATCCCTCCGCAACTGCACAAACCATTATTAATCAACAACTTAAATACTAGACAAGAGCTGGCAACACATGTGCATATGTCCTGTTGACATTATTGTGTTATTTCAGGTCCTGCAGTCGACAAGTCAATTACGGTTTAGTGGAGGAAGTATGACGTCTAAACGCTTTATGCTGTTTACCTTCGTGCTCGCAATGGCGGTCTGTCTGCTTGCGAGCACCGCCACCTTCGCCCAGTCGTCTACCACCGGTGAGATTAGCGGTACCGTCACCGATCCCTCCGGCGCAGTATTGCCCAACGTCACCGTGACCCTGAAGAGCACCGACAAGGGAAACACGCAGGCCGGGACGACCAACTCTCAGGGTGCCTACCGTTTTGCGTTGTTATCTCCCGGAAACTATACGGTTTCTGCCGAGGCGCCGGGCTTCAAAACGACCTCAGTCTCGCAATCCGTGTCGGTCGGCGCAGTCGCCATCACACCTCTGAAGATGGAACTCGGAACCACCGGAACCACCGTCGAAGTCAGCGGCGAAGCTCCACTGCTGCAGACCGACAGTTCCGAAATCTCGACCACGATGAACACCCTCGCGGTTCAGAGCTTGCCTAACCCTGGCAACGATCTTAGCTTCATCGCCCAGACCGCTCCCGGTTCGGTCATGAACACTCAGAGCGGCTACGGAAACTTCTCCAGCTACGGCATTTCGGCCACCTCGAACCTGTTCACCATGAACGGCATGTATGACAACGATCCGTTCCTGAACCTGAACAACTCGGGCGCGACCAACCTGCTGCTCGGCAACAACGAAATTCAGGAAGCCTCGGTAACCAGCAACGGATATTCTGGTGAATACGGCGGCTTCGCTGGCGCCACCGTGAACTACGTCACCAAGTCAGGTGGCAACCAGTTCCACGGCAACGCAGCTTACTGGTGGAATGGCTCGGTCATGAACGCCAACGACTGGTTCCACAACAACACTACCCCGGCCACTCCGAAGACTTTCGACAACGCCAATCAGTGGGCAGCGTCTTTCGGCGGACCGATTAAGAAGGACAGGGCTTTCTTCTTCTTCAACTATGAAGGCCTGCGCGTCGTGGTTCCGGTGACGCAGACGGTTACCGCCCCCAGCCCGGCATTCCAGGCTGCCACACTGGCAAACCTGACCGCCATCGGGCAAGCTGCGCAAATTCCTTACTACCAGAATATGTTCAATATCTGGAACGCCGCTCCAGGCGCAAGCCGTGGGACGCCGGTTCCTTTCGGGGCCGCGGGTGGCGGCTGCGGTGATCTCGCGGGTACAGGTGGGTTCGGCACATCAATCGCCTGTGCCAATAGCTACCAATCGGCTGTCGGTGCCCTAACCCATGAGTTCCTGCTAGCTGGCCGATTTGACATCAACATCACCAATAATGACAAGTTTTTCATTCGCCTCCAGGAAGACAAGGGTCTCCAGGCGACTTACATCGACCCGCTTACTCCGCTGTTTAACTCCACCAGCAACCAGCCTGAATACCAGACCCAAGCCAGCTGGAACCACACTTTTGGCACCAAGGCTGTGAACAATTTTGTAGGCTCCGCGACTTACTACAGCGCGATTTTCAACACCACCAACCGCTCAGGGTCACTTGCCTTGTATCCCACAACCTTGTTCATGAACGATGGTACCTTTAACAACAGTGCCCAAGGGACCGCTTTAGGTGGCATTAATTTCGCCTTCCCGCAGGGTCGCAACGTGACTCAATATCAGTTCGTTGACGACTTCTCCTATACTCTGGGCACCAAACACACTCTGAAGTTAGGGGAGAACTTCCACCGCTACCTCGTCGGAGACCACGATTTCGGGAACCGAGCAATCGGGCTCCTGATTCCCTTGGATATTACCTCCTTCTACACCGGAGGCACGGGAGCCGGGACCGGTACCGTGCTGCAGCAGAATTTCGCGACCCAGTCGGCGGTTCCCGTCGGAATCTACGGGATAGGGTGGTACGTACAGGATGAATGGCGTGCAACCCCGTCGCTCAAACTGACCTTGACCATGCGCTTTGACCACCCCTCAAATCCAGTCTGCCAAATCAACTGCTTTGCCCGGTTGGCAACAGACTTCGCGGATCTGAACCATGACCCCACGATCCCCTACAACCAGGCGATTGTGACCGGTCAGCATGCGGCCGCGAGTTCGTTCTCGTCAGTTCTGTACCAGCCCCGCGTAGGATTTGCCTGGACTCCCTTCGGTCTGAAGAATACGGTTCTTCGGGGCGGCTTCGGGCTGTTCGCCGATACCTTCCCCGGCCAGGTTGCTGACAATCTCGCTACCAACCCACCAGGCTATAACAGCTTCTCAGTTCTTGGAGGCAACGCATTCGGTAACACGAATGGAGCTCTCGCGGGGGGTGGCACGGGCGTGAATGCAAATGTACCTGGCAGTATCTTCACCCAGGCAGCCCAAACCAACGCAGCTTTCACTCAAATCTTCGCAGGCGGAGGAACAGTGGCTGATCTCAATGCCGGCGGTTTCTCCCTGCCAAACGTCAATAGCGCCAATACCATCAAGGTGCCGATGTACGAAGAGTGGAACTTCATGATCCAGCAAGGGATCAGCACAAACACGTCCCTCTCCCTCAACTACGTTGGCAACCACGGCTACCATGAAACCGTGCAGAACGAAGCGGTCAACGGCTACTGCCCGCCATCATCGTGCCCGAACGGTTTCGTTGGACTTCCGTCGACACCGATTGATCCACGCTTCAATGACGTGAGTCAGATCCAGTCCATCGCAGTTTCCAACTACAACGGGTTGTCGGCCGCGATCAATCATAATTTCAGGGCTGGCTTGCAGTTGCAGGGCAGCTTTAGCTGGAGCCACGCGCTGGACGAAATCTCCAACGGCGGATTCAATCCCTTCAACGCTGGAACCAACCAGAGCATCTACAATCCGAACGAACCCAATAACATCCGTTCCATGTATGGCAACGCCGACTACGACACCCGAAAGTACTTCAGCCTGAGCTACGTCTACCAGGTTCCTTACAAGCTCGGGCCTAAACCGCTAACCGAAGGCTGGCAACTCTCTGGCACATTCTTTGCCCGCAGCGGTTTGCCGTTCACTGTGACTGACAGCGGAAGTGCGAGCGTTTTGAGTGGAAGCGGCTATGGAGGCAATCAAACGCTGATCGCTGGCTGGAACGGTGCAGCTCAGGGAGGCTGCGGCGTCGGAGCCGCATCTGCGACCGCTGGCGGTTCGAAACAACCGTGCTTGAACCCAGCTGATTTTTCACCCATCATAAATTCGTATACCTCCACTCCCAACGCTCCGATATTCAGCTTCGGAACGCAGCGCCGTAACCAGTTCTTTGGTCCGGGCTACTTCGACACCGACTTCACCGTGATGAAGTACACCGGCATCCCCCACTGGGAAGGTGCAAAGCTTGGTCTCGGTGTGCAGTTCTTTAACATCCTCAACCACCCCAATTTCGACCAGCCGGTCCGCGACATTTCGAACTCAGCGGGCCAGTTCGGACAGATCTTGAGAATGGTCAACACTCCAACCTCCATTCTGGGATCATTCCTCGGCGGCGACGCTGCCCCGCGGTTGATCCAGTTGACGGCGAAGTTTAACTTCTAAGCCAACCATGATTTACCCTGGCGGCCTCGAAAAGAGGCCGCCTTTTTTATGCTCGACAACTGTCTTTTGTTGAATTCCTACTTCGATTACAATGTCCGCATCTGGAGGATTCCCATGAAAACGGCAACCATCCGCCTGTTCTTACTGTTTTGTACGGTAGCGCTCTCCATAGCTGCTTTCGCCGATGATCAGGAAAAAGCAACCAAAGAAATCAAGAAAATCACTTCCATCTCGGTCGATTCCAACATGCGTGCCATCGTCAACCGCACCATGGCGGACATGCTGAAGGCCAAACGGTTGGACCTGGTGAAAGAACGCCAGGATATGAACCTGAATTACGGAGACTTGTTTCTGGCGCAACAATTGGCCGCCAGCGGCGTCAAGATGGATGACATCGCGGCCCAGCTTAAATCCGGCAAGACCATGCTGGACATTGCCAATGCCAACCATGCAAACTGGAAAGAAATCAATTCCGACGCCAAGAAGCTGAACAAAAAGATCGATGACAACATCGAGAAGTCCTTTACTGATGCTAAGAAACAAGCCGCACTCAACATGGCCGACGACTACGACGCCAAAGCGGACAAAGTTCCCGCTGACTCGAACATCAGCAAAGACGAGTACGCCGAGGCGCAAGCCCGCTACACCCACCTGCACGACGCTGCCGGTGCAGGATTGCCAACGGGAGATGCAAACGGAATCAATCAGGGACCGGGCGTGCCTCCTGCCGTTGCCAGCGGGGGTAAACACTAGAATCTGTTCGCGAACTGGAGTCTCGGCGCGACTTGGGAACTGACCACGCGCCGAGTGCCAAGGCCTGGAAAAAGTTCTGGAATTCGTCCCTCGGGTTGAAATCTATTCAGCGGGAGGACTCCCATGAGAACAGTCACCATCCGTTCCTGCTTCTTCCTCTGCACCATCGCGTTGGCTCTGGCGGTCACGGCCTTTGCCGATGATCAGGAAAAAGCCACCACCGAAATAAAGAGAATCACGTCGATTTCGGTCGACGCAAACATGCGAAGCATCGTAAACCGCACTATGGCCGACATGCTGAAAGTCAGCCGCCTTGACCTGGTGAAACAACGGCAGGAGTTGAATCTGAACTACGGCGCATTGTTCCTCACACATCAACTCACCGCGGGCGGCGCCAAAATGGAGGACATCGCCGCGCAGCTTAAAGCTGGCAAAAAAATCTTCGACATCGCCAACGACGACCACGTCAACTGGAAAGAAATCAACTCCGAGGCCAGGAAGCTCAACAAGAAGATCGACGACAACGTCGAGAACTACTTTCGCGACAGCAAGAAGCTGGCCGCCATCGATCGGGCCGATCAGTACAGTCCTCAAGCCGACAAGGTTTCCGCCGACACCGAAATGAGCAAGAACGAGTACGCTGATGCGCAGAAGCGCTACCAGCATCTGCACGACCTGGCGTTTGCTCAGCTACCCACTGGAGACGCGAATGTGAGAAATTCGGGGCAGGGCTCGGGCGCCCCGGTTCCCGCTGTTGCCGGGCCCCCGTCGTATTAAGTCAGCGGCCGGAGTCTTGCTATCGGCTGGACGACGAACATCGCTAGACCAAAATGGGCGACGGGGCATCTCACCCGTCGCCTTTTTTCTTTTGATGATTGCTGTTCGGGTGTAACATCTTCCCAGTGTTTTGTCCTGCCTTTACCCGGGGCGCTGGGAGGGACAGCATGATCCGCCACGGTTCTCGACCCGCTCTCCTCGTGCTTTTCCTGTGTCTCCCGCTTTTGTGGTCCGCTGCCCAACATCAGGCCGGAAATGTCCACGTATACGTGACCTTTCCAGATGACCGTGCAGTCACCACGCAAGTAAAGGTCGGCCTCATCAGTGGAACGAGCGGGGCTCAGGTCGAAGAACTCTTTACCAATGATCGTGGCGAGGCAACTTTCCTGAACGTGTCCCTGGGCAACTATCACGTGTCGGTCAGTGGGGAAGGCATTCAACCTACACAAAGTGATTCCTTTGAGGTTGACGAGCGCAAGAGCACTCAGTCCGTTTTGGTCAGAGTGCAACCTGCAACGGAGAATGGTTCGGCGAACTCCGGTAAAGGCGGTGCCGCTACTATTTCTGCCAACGACCTTAACATCCCCAAAAAAGCCAGCAAAGAGTTCGACAAGGCAACCAAGCTAATCGCGAAGCAGGACTGGCAAGCCGCGATCGACCAACTCAATAAAGCGTTGGCTCTTTATTCAGCGTATGCGGAAGCCTACAACAATCTGGGCGTGGTTTACGCCCATCTGGGAGATCCCAACAAAGAACGGGAGGCTCTGCAGAAAGCTATTGCCGCCAACGACCACTTCGCCCCAGCTCTAGTAAATCTGGGTCGCTTGGACATGAAAGAGCAAAACTACACAGCCGCCGAAGCTCACTTGACCCAGGCAACAGCGGCTGATCCAACGGACGCGCGTGCTTTAGTCTTGCTGGCCCAAGCGCAACTTCTGGACCGCCACTACGAAGATGCAATCGCCAGCGCTGGCAAGGTTCATGCCCTGTCCCACGGCCAGTACGCCGTGGTTCACTACATGGCTGCCCGCGCCTGTGAAAGGCTGAACCGGTTTCCAGATGCGATGAACGAATTCAACCTTTTCCTGGCCGAAGAACCAACCGGAGACCGCGCCAACGCGGCCCGCCAGGAAATGGCGGTCATTGAAAAGCAATTGACGCCGTGAACTGAACTTCGCGGCCAAACAAAAACGCCATCCGGCTAGCCAGATGGCGTCCCAATCTCACGATCCGCTAGTTAATCCCCGGCAGTAGCGTGGACCTTGGCTGCGGAGCTCTCCGTCCCAATGCGCATCCCGTAGAACGAGCGATAGACGAAGAAGAACGAAATCAGGAAGAACACAACCGCCAGAACATTGGTTAACCCGGGATTGCTTTCCGTCAGCTTCACCGCCAACTCCACCGCCAGCAATCCGAACAGCGTTGTGAACTTGATCACCGGATTCAAAGCCACCGAAGACGTATCCTTAAACGGATCGCCGACCGTATCGCCAACCACCGTGGCATCGTGCAACGGCGTGCCCTTCTGTTTATATTCGACCTCGACAATCTTCTTGGCGTTGTCCCAGGCCGCGCCCGCGTTTGCCATGAAGATCGCTTGATACAGGCCAAATATCGCGATCGAAATCAAGTATCCGATAAACAAGAATGGCTCGATGAAAGCGAAGCACAGGGTAGCGAAGAACACCGCAATGAAGATGTTGAGCATCCCTTTTTGCGCATACTTGGTGCAGATCTCCACTACCTTCTTGCTATCCGCCACCGAAGCCTTCGTGGCTCCTTCCAGCTTAATGTTGGCTTTGATGAACTCTACCGCCCGATAAGCCCCAGTGCTCACCGCCTGCGTGGACGCGCCAGTAAACCAGTAAATGATCGCTCCGCCACTGATCAGTCCCAGCAAAAACGGCGCGTGCAGCAAGGACAATTTCTCTACATTCTGCGTTAACCCATTGGTCAGTGCCATAATGATGGAGAAAGTCATCGTCGTCGCCCCCACCACGGCGGTCCCGATCAACACCGGCTTCGCCGTTGCCTTGAAGGTGTTGCCCGCGCCGTCATTCTCTTCCAATAGGTGCTTGGCGCGCTCAAAGTTCACATTGAAGTTGTAATCCTTCTTTAACTCGCCAGCGATGTTGGGTACCTGCTCGATCAGCGAGAGTTCATACACCGACTGCGCATTGTCGGTCACCGGACCATACGAATCCACCGCGATCGTAACCGGACCCATCCCCAGGAACCCGAAAGCGACTAACCCGAAGGCAAACACCGGCGCCGCAATCATGGTCGCCGCCGCCGCCAACCCCATCGTGCTCATGTAGTAGCCAACCCACATCAGGAACACCATCGACAATCCCAAGTAGTAACCAGAGAAGTTTCCAGCCACAAAGCCAGCCAGAATTCCGAGCGATGCTCCGCCTTCCTCTGCCGAAGCGACAACTTCGCGCACGTGCCGCGACTCAGTCGAGGTGAACACTTTCACCAGTTCAGGGATCAGCGCCCCAGCGAGCGTTCCGCAGGAAATAATCGTTGCCAGTTTCCACCACTGCGAAGTGTCGCCGCCAATTTCAGGAACTATAACCGCTGAAACAATGTAGGTAAGCGCGATCGAAACGATCGAAGTCATCCACACCAGCCAGGTCAGCGGCGTCTCGAAGTTCATGACGTCCGCATCCGCAAAGCGTGCCCGCGCCGCCGCGCTGTTGATGAAGTATGCCCCAGCGCTGGACACCAGCATCATGATGCGCATCACGAAAATCCAAACCAGCAACTGCACCTGTACCGTCGGATTCTTCACCCCCAACAAAATAAACGTGATTAAAGCCACGCCCGTCACACCGTAGGTCTCAAACCCATCTGCGGAAGGTCCAACCGAGTCGCCCGCGTTGTCCCCCGTACAATCCGCGATCACGCCGGGGTTTCGTGCATCATCCTCTTTGATCTTAAAAACAATCTTCATCAGATCGGACCCGATATCCGCGATCTTGGTGAAAATCCCGCCGGCGATCCTCAGCGCCGCCGCTCCCAGCGATTCACCAATGGCGAATCCGATGAAGCACGGCCCCGCATAGTCTCCGGGGACAAACAGCAATATGAAAAGCATCATCAGCAGTTCAACGCTGATCAGCATCATCCCAATACTCATGCCGGCCTGCAGCGGAATCGAGTAAATCGGATATGGTTTTCCCCGTAATCCAGCAAACGCGGTCCGCGAGTTGGCAAACGTATTTACTCGAATCCCGAACCACGCCACTCCGAAACTGCCCGCCATGCCAATCAGGCTGAACGCCAGAATAATCGGCAGCGTGGTCATCACCGGCTTGTCCGGCACTGGCGCCAGAACACCAAAGTAAAGAATGATCACCACCGCAATGAACACCCAAAGCAGCAGCAAAAACTTTCCCTGCGTGACCAGATAGGTCTTGCAGGTCTCGTAAATCAGTTCGGAAACCTCCAGCATCGCCCGGTGCACCGGCAGATTCTTCAGCCGCATATAAATCGCCAGTCCGAATCCTAGGCCCGCAATGCAGAACAGAATCCCGACCATCAGCAATCGGTGTCCGTCGATGCCAAGAAAAGAGACCGAAGAAAGGTCGGGCAATTTCAATCCAGCCTCGCCGCCCGCTTCCGGAGCAGGCTGGGCCAACGCCGCCGACGCGCCCAGAGTCACCAATGCCAGTACAGCAACCGTCCGCCCTTGGGCGAAACGGCTTCCTCGGGACACAAGATTAGCGAGCCAGTTGCGCATAGCAAATCCTCCACTCATGAAATCTATATAAGGATGACCACGGGTTCAGGTTACCTCGACCCGGCGCACTGTTCTCCGGCCGCTCTCAAAGTGCAGAGCGCCAGGAACTTATGGCCGGAGTTCCGAACACGCTTCCACTGCAAGACTAGAACAGGGGTGCTGAGCTTGGCCGCGTCGGAGTTGTCGTGCGACGGGCACAGGACTGCGACCTCCCCAAAGCCCATGACACAGGACCAAGTTTTATAACATGTTAGCCAAAGCAGGTCAAACAGAGAATGGCCGGGTCTTGCCCTAAAATCAGCAGTGCACTTACTCTTCTTCGCACTTGTCTTTGTGGGCCAACCAGCGAATGCTTCCATCAGCCCGAATTCGATGGCGGCCAATCTTGCCGCCTAGCTAACAGGGCAAACCGCTTGATTCAGCATGCAACTTTACAAAGATTTGCTTATCGTTACCTCGTGCTGCGGTACTCTGTGAAACCTCGGCTTGCGCACCAGCATCTCTCATAAAGAGGGCTTTTAGTTTCTGAAACTGACTGTCTTCAATAATCCGAAGAGGGTTGAACCTCCTTCTTCGACTTCTTCATAGGAGATTCGCGAAATGAAGTATTTAAGGTACCTTACATGTTTGTCAATTCTGTCCGTGTTGTCCCCGCTTAGTGTGTTCGCACGTGATAATAATCAGCATTCGGTAGACATTCCTGCCACGGTGCAAGTCGGCAGCACGCAACTCAAACCCGGCAACTACAAGGTGAGATGGCAAGGAACCGGACCCGACATTCAGGTGACCTTCCTGCGAGATGGGAAGACTGTGGCAACGGTCCCGGCAACGCTGAAGACGAACGATGGCGAAGTGACTCAGGACGACATCGTGACGGACTCGGCGAATAAAACGCTCACCGAGATCGACTTTCATCGGGACAAAGAAGCATTGGTATTTCAGCAAAGCGGTATGTGATCCTCTTTTCAAATCGCTGGGCAGCCCACTTTGAGCAACCTTTAGAAGAAGTGGGCTGTTTCGTTCCCGCGCCCTTCGAACCTCGGTCGGCTGTGTGATCCGATGATTCGTATTTCCGGGAGGTCGCCCAGTGCCAAAGTTTTTGCGATTTATCCGTAACCTGCGACTGCCGAACTGCAGTATCTGCAATGAACGGGTGGAACTTGAAACCGCAAAGACCGATGAGGATGGGAAAGCTGTTCACGAAGACTGCTACGTTCAAAGGATGATACGGCTGAAGGAAATCGTCCCCCCGCCTAAAGCTTCGTAATGCACGCAGGTCGCCTACGGAACACTCGCCAGGCGCACCGGTTAGACGTAGATTCCAGCCTTAGTAACTTTGGTTTGAAGCCATAGCGGAATAAAAGACTAGACTTAGAGCTGTGAGACATTACTCCATCAAATTGATCAACGGCGTGACTACGTTCACGTGTCCACATTGCAAGCACTCCGTCACAATATTGAAGTTCAGCAGCGAAAACGGGAGTCGCCGCACGCAAGCGGCTAGGGCAATGAACGAGCACGCCGCGGCCGTACATTACGGCACCATGCCCGCTTCGCCCCTGCATACGCGGGTGTAGCACGCCCGCTAGAACGCGCACATCAGCCACGAGGTTAACAGCGAGGAAAATGAAAATACTTCTGATTGAAGACAGTAAATTCCAGCGGATTGCGAATGAACGAGCACTGGTCAAGGTTGGGTACAGTGTTATCCAAGCCGGGGACGGCGAAGAGGGCCTCCGTGTCGCTCGCAAGGACATTCCCGATCTTATCCTGCTCGATATGATGTTGCCCAAAGTTTCGGGGCTCGATGTTCTTCGCGCTCTCAAAGCCGACGTGCTCGTAAAACACATTCCCGTCATCGTGTTGAGCGGACTTGGTCAAGGCAATGAGACCAAACTCTTGAAAGAGGGCGCAGCGGCATTTGTGACGAAATCGGAGAAATCGCTGGAAAACAATTCATCAGCCCTGATTCAGACCGTCGAAAGCGTGCTAACCCAGAACAGGAGCATAGGGGCCACGGCGGCACAATGAAATACTCAACGCCTTCTGCTTGTCGCTGACTAAGATCCCAAATTCTCAATAGCAGCCCAAGACTACTGCCCATAAAACATTCCTCCAAGAAGTCTGGTTCGAAATGTATGTAACTAAAGTAACTGGAATGTGATGACAATCACATTGCGGGAGAGAGGTAGCGGTTTATGCTGCCGCAATGTACACGATCAACCGGGCCCCCAAAGATCAGCGTGGCGTAATCCTCAGCTGCAAGCTGTGTTCGCACACGGTGAGCGTCAACGAATTCAATGAAAGCCTGGGTTGCGCTCGCACGCAAGCCGCCCAAGCCATGTTGAGGCATGTGCACAACCAGCACAGCAAAGGGCCGACTGGGAGACCTATGGCTCAGACCATGGAACGATGGTATTGAGAGTTTGATGCAACCGAATCGACCCGGGGAGAACCTGCTCCGGGTCTTTTCGTTTTGCATCCATTTGATGGGAATCGACGAGGCGATGCGCGCTCGCGCGTCAGGCCAGCGGCACTCGATAATGATTGCTAAGCCGCCCTTACATTACCGTTGGATGGTGGGCTGCCAACCAAATCCTGTCGGAGTACCTCCATTTGTGCCGCCGCTTCGTTCATCTGCTCAGCGTATTCGTGCCCCTGTCGCGGAAGAAAATCTCCGTAGTGCTCGAGCAACAACCGGGAGTTCGTATTGATGGCGATGATGTTGGAACGCGCCTGACCGGAAAGAGCAGAAGTGAGTTTCTCTAACTGCGAATCCCGCATGTCTAGCTCGAGTCCGCTCTGGGCAACTTCCTGCTCAAGCACTTGCGTATGGTATCGGATCAGTCCAAACAGACACACTGCGAGCAAAAGCAGGAGGGAATTAGAAATAATGGTTGCAGAAAATGCTGTTTTCAATGCAGTGGTCGTTTCTCCATCCAATCTCGCGAACGTGCTGCTCTCCGCCGAAGATAACGAAGATGCGATCCGCCGAATCTCATCCATGAAGTCCTTTCCTTCGTTTGTATCGACGAGCTTGAAAGAGCGAAGGCGATACCCTTGCTGGCGCAAACTAATAGAATGCTCCATCTCAGTCTGTTTTGATTCGGCCAAGGACTCCAACTGCGACTCCAGTGATCGTTCGCGCTGCGTCCGGTTCGAGAGGCCTGCTCGAAGATCGACAAAATCCGTTTCGATCCTGCCCTTCGCATCAGTGTAGGGCTGCAAATAAGCGGGATCCCCGGTCAACAAGTATCCGCGCTGACCTGTTTCCATATCGGTCAGGTCTTTCAAAACTCCCGAGAGTTTCGCTTGGATCGCGGAACTTTCAAGCGTGAGCGCCGCTGTTTTCCGCACCCGTTGAAGATGGTTGACCGCGAGGTACGCATTCCATGCAATGAAAGCGAGTAACGCGGGGACTCCGATTTGCAATGCAGCTTTACGAATCATCTAGTTTTTCCCGCCCTTCACCTGATGTTGAGAGCACCCTCAGTCTTGATTCGACTGGCTTTGCTAACCTCCTCCGCAACCCTCGCCGCTGCTTTGCTGCTGCGAACCGATCCTTCCGCGGACATTACCGAACTGGCAGCCAGAGTAAAAAGCAAAGCATCCTCTTGCTTGTCGAAGTAGAGCACCACTTGATTCTTTCCCATGTACATATCTCCTACGGAGTGTTCTTACGGATCATAGGCCGATTCACCACAGGAACGAGGTTATCTCCTTTGGTGCGCCCGGCTGTGGAAGTCTGCTACCCACCTCTTGCGGGACCGGATCGGAAGGATGGGAGCCAGCAGGATTGCCAGAACCGCGATGACTAAAGACTTGCTATTTTGAATGCAGATATCAGCATCAATGCGCAGAAGTCGTCGCTCGAAGCACCTGATGTATTCTCAATCTGTGCTGGCCATCGAAGAATACAGGCAGCGTCTCAAGGATCGCGAATCGCGTGTGGCTCATCGAGAGCACATGCATATTCGTCTTGGAAACCTCCGTTTAGCCCTGGCCGTGGTGGCCGTGGGGATGGCTTGGGAATCTCTCAGGAGGCACGCATTCTCGCCGTGGTGGCTCGTCATGCCACTCATCGCCTTCGTGTTCATCGCTGCATATCATTCGCACATCTTGCGAGCCCGAGACCTGGCCCAACGTGCAGTGGCGTTTTATCGCAATGGGCTGGCTCGAATCGAAGACCGTTGGGCGGGTACAGGACAGACGGGCGAACGCTTTATCGATCCCCACCATGTGTATGCAGCCGATCTGGATTTATTTGGCCGGGGCGGTTTGTTCGAGCTTCTTTCAACTGCACGCACGCGCGTCGGCGAGGACGCTCTTGCGAAATGGCTGCTCATGCCCTCAGCGGTTGTCCAGATTGAAGAACGGCATACTGCGGTTCGCGAACTGCGCGATCAACTTGATCTCCGGGAAGATTTGGCGGTACTGGGGGAAGATGCCAGCGTGGGAGTGCATCCCGAAGCGTTGCTGCAATGGGCGGAAGCCCCGAACCAAATGAGGCCCGAGTGGGTCCGGTGGTTAGCGGCGATCCTGTGCGTCTCGGCGGTTGCGGGCGCTGTGATCTGGGGGATGACGGGAATCGCTACGCCACTAATCTTGATCGTCCTGATTGAGGCAATCCTGACCTATCGGCTACGCAAGCCTCTGGACGAAGTCCTGCACGGCTTTGAACAAGCGTTTCGTGATTTGGATTTGCTTTCAGGCATCCTGGCCCGAGTCGAACAGCACAACTTTCGTGCGCCACGCCTTCAGTCTCTTCAAACCGAGCTTTCGTCCCATCAACTCACGAGTTCCCGCGCGATTGACCATCTGCGAACCATCGTGGATTTGATCGACTCACGCGACAATTTGATCCTGCGCATTCTAGATATTCCCCTCATGTATTCGGTGCAAGTAGCGTTTGCCGCAGAACGATGGAGGCGTGCTCACGGCCAGGCGGTGAGGTCGTGGCTAAGCGTGATTGGCGAGATCGAAGCACTCCTATGTCTCAGCACCTACAGCCATGAGCATCCCGACGATCCATTTCCCGAGTTTATCCAGGGTGCCGCAGAATTCGATGCCACCGCCCTCGGACACCCGCTCATTCCCGCAGCAACTTGCATTTGCAACAACGTCCAGCTAACGGATGGCAGGCAGGTGCTCCTGGTAAGCGGCTCGAACATGTCCGGCAAAAGCACATTGCTGCGTACCGTCGGCATCAACGCCGTGCTGGCAATGGCTGGCGCACCCGTCCGGGCGCAACGTCTTCGGCTGACGCCGCTGCATGTGGGTGCCAGCATCCGCGTCAACGATTCTCTGCAAGAGGGAAGCTCGCGCTTTTATGCCGAGATCACCCGCCTCCGCAAGCTCTTTGATCTCGCAAGCGGGGACCCGCCGTTGCTGTTTCTGCTGGATGAATTGTTGCAGGGCACAAACTCGAATGATCGCCGCATCGGTGCGGAAGGAATGGTTCGTGCCTTGCTCAAGCGCCGAGCCATCGGATTAGTCAGCACGCACGATTTGGCGCTGGCTGAAATCGGCGGCTCACTGAATGGCCATCTCTATAACGTCCATTTTCAAGAGGAGTTTGAAGACGGAAAGATGCACTTCGATTACAAGCTGCGAGCAGGAGTCGTCACGAAGAGCAATGGGCTGGCGTTAATGCGGTCGATTGGGCTGGATGTATGACGCGCGGATCTATACCTCGAAATCTTCCGCCGATGTTTCCGCTATCCTACATCGTCCCCTCGAAGAGGGACGGTGTTTCCTTTCAGCGACTCTTCCAGAAGTGCTCCTGCGCTCCTCTGGTGGTAACGCATTGCCTTGAACCTGCGCTTCCACGGCGGGCTGTGCCGACCCATCAATAAGCACCAGCACGCTCATTCCGAATAGCCGTCTTCGTATTCGTCGTCATCATCATCGTCATCTTCTTCTTTGCCATTGCCCTCGTCCTCGTCCTCCTCTTCGTCTTCTTCCTCGCCTGGCTCTTGGCGCAGGACGAGGACACTGGCACCTACCCAGTGCTCAAGAGAATCTGCGTCGAAGCATTCTGGGTCGAAGCATTCTGAATGTGGTCTGCTCATGCCCCATGGTACGCCTCACGCGTTTTCTGCGGGTCGCACCCCGTGCTTGTCTCGGGGAGAAATGCAAGGCGTCGCGACTGCCTATTCTCGTCAGATGGATCTGCTGTTTTGTCCGGGACGGCGTTTTGCCTAAAATCAAAACTCTGCTTATTCCTGCCGCCTCGGCATCTTCACTATAAAGAGCTTTTCTGCGTGTATGGAGATGTCAAGCCAGCTAGTGGGACTACATGGGTCGCCCGTCACTGTGATAAACCAACTTGATGACCCATTTTTCAGGGTTGTTGATCGCCTCGTGCTTTGGGATCTTTATTTTGTACACGGCTATAAAAGCTATTCGCTTAAGGCACAGTGAAAAGCGGCGACTCCAAGTCCGATTCTGGTTGTTCATCGCCTTCGTCGTTCTTGTTCTCGTCTTCGGGCGCTGGGTTGCTGCACGCAGCGGCAGAGTCGTCTGGCGGCAAACACTAACCACCAACATTCTCGGCGACCTGGCGACGATTGGCGGCTTGATCCTATTTATTCAATCGCATCGCGCACTCGGACGGAATTGGAGTCTTGAGGTTGTTATCCAGGAAAAACACGAACTCATCGAAAAAGGGCCTTATGCTTACATTCGCCACCCGTTATACAGCGGCCTTCTCCTGATGTTCCTAGGCATGGCTTTGTACTGTGGTCGGAGGGCTTGCATTGTCGTCTTCGTCTATTGTTTCTTCGGAGTTTATCTCAAGTCGCGAATGGAAGAACGTCTTCTAGCAAAAACTTTCCCTGCATATTCCGAATACAAACGGCGGACCAAAGCCCTAATTCCTTTTATCTGGTAGTTGGCCGAAGTGGTACCGTATTTAACGTGCGAGACCTAAAGAACCGGGTTGCTCTTGTGACAGGTGCGAGTCGCGGCATCGGGGCCGGAATCGCTATGGCCCTGGCTCGGGTCGGCGCCGATGTCGCTGTGAACTACCACCAAAACGCAAATGCGGCTGCCGCCGTCTGCAGCGAAATCACACGGATTGGGCGGAAAACATTCGCGATTCAGGGGGACGTGTCAGTCTCAGCCGACGTAAAGCGCATGGTCGCGGAGATTGAGGCGTATCTTGGCAGCATCGACATCCTCATCAACAACGCGGCTATCGCTCATCCGCGCAAATTCGAGGAGATTACAGAGGCGGAGTGGGACGAAGTGCTTACCGTCAATCTAAAGTCGGTGTTCCTGGTAACCCAGGCGGTGGTCGGCGGTATGCGGCAAAGAATGTGGGGACGCATCATCAACCTGTCTTCAGTCGCTGCCCAGACGGGCGGCGCCGTGGGGGCGCACTACGCCGCGTCCAAGGCGGGGATTATAGGGCTGACGCACTCCTGCGCTTCATCGCTCATTCGAGACGGAATCACCGTGAACGCCATTGCTCCCGCGCTGATTGAAACCGATATGGTGACCAGCAACCCCAACGCGAGCCCGAATCTTATTCCGATGGGCCACTTCGGCTCAGTCGATGATGTTGCATCGGTCGCGGTGATGCTGGCCATGAATGACTACATGACGGGACAGACTGTCTCCGTGAACGGCGGCTGGTATATGAGTTAGCCCACGGGCTGCGTCGCTGGGGCGATGTGGGACTACAAAAATCGTTCCGATGAAATCCGCCCAGACTTTAAAATGGCTCCTCAGGTAGGACTCGAACCTACAACCCTCCGGTTAACAGTTGCACGAACCAGATTGCTGCCATTTACCGGGAGTTGCTGCGCAACCTGCAAAAATGCGGCTTTCCATCTCTGCTTCCTCGTGCGCGACTGCCGCCAATTGTGGCCAGTTTTGATCTAGGGTACCCCAAGAAGTCCCCATAGTGAATCTCGCCCGCCAACAAGCAGGCGGTCAGTGTCGAGATACGCGCCGCGTACTGCTTGCAACACCGACACGGCGCTAACCACAGTCGGCGCAAGGAGGCAACGATGGCTACACGGAAACGTAGCACTACTTTCGCTCAAGAATCCATTCACCCCATTACTCGAGTCGCGCTCTACGCCAGGGTCAGCACGCTCAACAACCAAGATCCAGAAATGCAACTCACCGAACTGCGGGAATATGCAGGGCGCCGCGGTTGGCAAATCATTGAGGAATTCACAGATCAGGGAGTGTCAGGCTGCAAGGAGTCACGTCCGGCTCTGAATCGAATTATGTCCGACGCCTGTCGCCGACGGTTCGATGCGATCCTGGTCTGGAAAATCGACCGCTTTGGGAGATCCCTGAAGCACCTGGTCAACTCGTTGGCCGAACTCGCAGCGCTCGGAGTGGCCTTCATCAGCCTGAGGGACAACCTGGACCTTAGCACGCCCTCCGGCCGGCTGATGTTTCAGATCATCGGCGCTATGGCTGAATTCGAGCGCGCATTGATACAGGAGCGCGTTCGTGCTGGGTTACGGAATGCCCGTGCCAAGGAAGGCGGCTCGGCCGGCCTCGGATTGTTGTGAACGCAGCAAGAATTGGGGACCTGCGCTCACAGGGGCGCTCTTGGGCAGAGATCAACGCCGAGACAGGCGTGAGCAAGGGCACAGCGCAAAGCGCAGTTGCGGGCTTGCCAAAAATTCAGTAACTGAGGATTTTGGGCTTCAGTAGATGCCTAGGTCGAGCCCCCGCAGCAGACGAGCAACCGGTACGCGGAAGACTTCGCAGATCCTGAGCAGAGTGGTCACAGTGATAGGTCTTCCAGCCTCAATCTGCTGCCAGTGTCTCGCCGAAAAGCCGAACGAGATCATATCTTCCTGGCTGAAACCTCGGCTTTTTCGCAGCTTGCGGACTTTCTCGCCCAGCCGCGCAAAGAATTTTGCTTGATCTGGCACCTCCCGCTTTGTAGAGGTCCACGAGCAGAAATGCCACGAGCAGATTAGCTTGGAGCGCAGTAAAATCCAGAATCGAGAATTATTGACTTGGCTGCCTTGGGAGGAAGTGATGGGGAGTCATCAGGAACAATTCGAGCGCCATCGGCCTCTGCTTCACCCCCGCCGACACTGGCTAGGTCTTCCGGTTGTGTCGCAACCCGGGGAAACGCTTAACGAAATTGTGAACGATCTTCCACATTTCGGTAGGCAGCCGTTTGCGATGGCTTCCGTCAATGGAGACGACGTAGGCGTCAATCCATTCCTCGACATGGTGTACAAGGTCGGAACCCGCCAGGGAGAGCGAGCAGTCCCGGTGGGCGTGGTCTCGAAGAACTATCGACTTGTCGATCACCATCAGGTGTTGAGGACCATTCAACAAGCACTGATGGATAACGACCTAGACTTAGAAACTCTTCATGTCCGCGCTCAATGGACCGTTCATGGAGAACGGGCCCACTTTTCTATTCTCTTTCCGCCCGAGGAGCGTTTCCAGATGAATATAGCCGGTAAGGACGATCAAATGCGTTTCCGCATTGAAGTTTTCAACTCGGTTGACGGAAGCTGTCGGCTCATGTCTGTTGCAGGGTGGCTGCGGCTCGTCTGCTCGAACGGCTTGATCGTCGGTACTGCCCTAATGCAACTCCAGCAGCAACACAGGCAGCAACTGCAGGTAGAGGAATTAGGCAGGCTTGTGCGGGAGGTCATTCATGCGACCGATAGCGATAAAAATACCTTTGGGTGGTGGCTGTCGACACCCATCACGACAGAAGCTCTCGTGCGCTGGGTCGATGAAGATGTACATACACGATGGGGAACAAAAGCGGCCGTGAGAATGTTGGGGATCGCTAGGAGTGGCTGTGACGTGGAACCAACGGGCAACACGAAGAATCAGCGGCCGAGCGAAATCAGGACGAGAACGCTCGGTCGAGTTCTTGGTTTAGACGGTCCAGTAACGAACATTTTTGGAATCAGCCAAGTTCTGTCATGGATGGCAGGCCAGCGAGCGGAGATAGCCGAAGATTTTGAATGGAGAAGTCAAGTGCAGGACTTAATGGAGACGCTCACGCGATGAGCAACAACGTGGACGCTATACCACGTCGGGTCAACTTCTTGTTGGCCGAAGATCGGTACCCCAAGGACTGGCAGGACCATCGCTGCCTCTTCGGATAAGGCCGCGGATTTCCGGACTTTCCTCCAGCTCCAGAGCCAAGTGCCCTTTCGCTGGAAGAAAGACTGGTGGATAACGGCGCAGCGCGTCTCGCCTATTTTTGCGCGTTGATTGTGGCGACTTCGCGCTTCGAAAGTGCGACCGGAGTTGACAGATTCGGGGACGGCGGCTGCTGGGGCAGCGCCATGCGTTGTCCAGGCGTTGCCTTGGGTTGTGACGCGTCCAGTTTTTTCAATTTCTCGGTCATGTCCTCAAGGCGCACATTTTCGTAGCCGCGTCGTAAGGCCACAATCCGATAATCGAACGCAACGTTGGAGTTCCCGTGGTGGAGTTCGTGGACTTCGAAGCCACCCGCGGTTGCATTGCTGACGTAGAGGCCTTCACAGTCATTGCGAGGAGTGAGAAAGACGTGATATTGCACATCGGCGTTGGCTGCTTCCGCGAAGGTGTGATCCAGGGTGACCTGGGCTGTGCCGCTGGCAAGCTGGCCGCTACCGAAATCCTCGAACCAATTCTGTGGCGACGCTACCGCATAAAGCGTCACCTTGCGCTGGCCGCGGTCTACTGACGCCGTTGTCGAGAAACCCCCGGGACAAATTTCGTGCCCGTTGGTGTCGATAGTGCAAGAGCCACCTGCGCCCCCCGCCTGGAGAGCGAACTGACCGCTTGCGGAGTTAAACATGAAAGCGGTTGGAACCTGTGTGCTATTGTTCTGGAGAAATATAGCGCGGGCATTGTCGGCCGTACCAATTAAACCCGCCGACGAAAACACGTTCGACGAAGTGTCACCCCACACGCCGAACGCGCAGCAGCCCATGAAACTGTTTCCGGTGTTGCTGTTTCCCTGGCCCAGGCCCAGCATTCCGGTTCCATTCGGACTGTTGCTCAAGGCAAGCGTGCCGAAGGTGATACCGCTGGCCGGGCTGGATACAGCCGACACGCCCGCCGAAAAGTTGCCAGTGCTGAAGTTGTATCCCTGCACTCCGTAGGTCTGGCCGCTTGCCGCCTCCGCTTCGCCCTCAACGGCCACTGCGCCAGCACTCGAGCTGAAAATTTGACCGAACACGCCTCGCGTTGTGCCGCTGCTGGCGGTCGCATCACCGAATACGGCTGCAGCACCCGCATTAGTGCTCGACATATCTCCGGCGATCACGGCACTGATACTTGCGTTGTTCTTGTCCGTCACCTGCAGAATAGTTCTCGGGTTTACCTGCCCGATGCCGACCAAGCCACCGGCAGCGATCGTGAACACGTCAGTCGCAGTTGACAAGTCGCGAATGTTAAGTTTGCTGGGGCCTTGTGCAGAGGTCTTGCCAGTGGCCAGGATCTCCCAGCCCTTGCCGCCGGTGCCGGTAGTTTGCATTTGGAGACCGGCGCCCACTCCAGAAAACGGGCCTTGAACCGCTGCGCCCAATTGATTGGAAGCAGTGACCTGGAGTTGAAAGTTGCTGGGAGCGGATCCGATGCCTACGTTGCCCGCAGAGCTCTCAATGATTCCCGAATTCTCAAGAATCGTGTTCGTTTTCCATTTCGCGATGTGGTTGGCCGTACCGTTGCCGCCAAGGGGAGGGTTAATGCTGTTGTTGACCGAGGCGTCTGCGGTTCCGGTCTTGCTCGCCGTCGTGCTGCCAACTCCGGGCGTCGACAGTACGTAAGCCGATGCGGGTTTCCCGCCCAGGGTTTCGGCGTCTGAAGCCTTCAGTGCGTAGGGTGCGCTGACCAGCAGCACGCGCGGCTGCTCGTTCTGTCCTTGCTGCTGCACGGCCACCCAGCGGGCTTCGTTCGAGCTGAAAAATTCCAGGGGTACGCCGTCCGACTTCGTGGCTCCCAGCATGACCGTGTAGCGGCCACTTGCATCGGCCTGCACATTCTGCGTCTCCAACCAGAGCGGTGCGCCGCCCTGCTGATCCTTATAAAAGGCGAAGGTTATGCCGACGACCCCTGTCTTCGGCGCCCCGGCATCGTCTTTCACCACGCCGCTGAACTTGATCAGGTGGGGCACGCTGATGGCGGTGGTGTTGGCGGCATCCTGCGTGAGTCCTAAGGGACTCAGGGCAAGCAGCAGTGTGGCGATAATCAAAACAAATCTGAAAGTGCGGTCTTGGGTTCTCATGTTAGCTCTCCTTTTTGTGTGTGGGCTCAAACGCGTTTCCGAGGGCAGCCGTTCTTCCGGTCTACCCCCGTAGCGTCGAGCAGACCGGGTCTACTGGTTTATGTTGCAGACATATGTGTTGCCCTGCTTGATGGGGACAGTGCACAACGGTCCAAGATTGGTCTTCGCATTCGGCACGCTGATCATTGCGTTGGGGCCGGCCAAGTGCTGACCGTTGAACGGAGTTGGCTTGCTGGCATCGAATCCGCAAGCGACGGCGTCCTGGGGGTTGTCGAACCAAAAACCCACATGCAGAGCGTTGGTGGGAGCCAGACTGGTATCCGGATCAAAACCGAAGATCTGGTCCAGGAGAATGGTATGAATGGTCGCGTTGAGATTTCCGTACTGGTCCGCTTTCAGGTCGGTTTGATACCACGCTAATCCGAAGTTGGTGAAGTTGGGATCGATCTGGCCATCGGACAACAACTCGCTGCGCTCGATTGTGAATAGGTCGAAGCCCAGGTTAGGCTGGAAGTTCTGTCCTTTTATATATAACGTGTCAGCAAGACTGCCGCGGACCACCGTAACCTCGGCCGTCGCATTCGACCCAAAGCAGCTCTCGAAGGGTGGGTTGGGGTAGAGCTTGAAAGTCTCCTTGTGGACCTCTGCCGCCTGCGGTTGTATGGCAGCGGTGAGGACGGTGAAGGCAAGCGCCAGCAACATCAGGCACTTGCCAGCGTAAGTTGTTTTTCCTGGGTATGTCATTAGATCAATCTCCTATTCTTGGTTAGTTTGGCCGCTGCCAAGTCGAAACCCGGCAGTCGGATCGTCGCCGTGCATGCGCTGCGACGGGAACACTCTTGCTCGCCAACCGCTGAAGCGTCCTGAGGAAGTCCTAAAAGATCTCTAAAATCCGTCCAAAAAATCTAGGAAAGCTGCAAGCATCAGGAAGGAAAGAAATTACGAACCGCTTGCGGGCTGGCGGACATCCGCAATCCCTGGACCGCGTATAGTTGGGGAAAGCTATCTTGGCTGTTCCGCGCGATGCTATTCTTGTCGTAGAATTTGTTCGCGTGGTTTTAAACAGGTTCTTCGGAGCGTAGGATCCCAACGCACTCGATCTGCTGGGAACCAAGAATCTGATTCTGAACCCCTTCGCTGGAAACCTCGACGACAAGGGATCTTCTTTCAAGAAGCGGCCGTCAGGGTGTGTGAGAAGTTACTCAGGAGTCCTTCCGGAACCGGTCAATGAGTACAGCCGACCAGTTCGAACCAAAGTCGCCGGGACCATGCAAGCGTCCTTTTTATGAGTTCGGTCCCTACCTTCTAGACACAATCCAGCACTTGTTGCTCAAAGAGGGCAGACCGGTAACCCTCACTCCAAAAACTTACGACACTCTGCTGTTGCTTGTGCAAAACAGCGGGCGAATGCTCTCCAAAGAAGAACTGATGAAGTCGCTGTGGCCGGACAGTTTCGTGGAAGAATCGAACTTGACCCAGCAAGTTTCGATGATCCGCAGAGCCCTCGGCGACTCTCCGGGCGATCCTCATTTCATCGTGACCATACCAGGGCGGGGTTATCGCTTCAGTGCCGAGGTCAGGAATTGGGGGGATGAGAAAGAGCGTGTTGGATTGACTGGTTCGGCACCTCAATTGGTCGGCGAGGCCGCAAGCCGAAACGGGCAAAAGGTCGTGGACGTAGCCAAAGCGAACGTGACTGGAACGGAAAGCGCGGAGCCGATCGCACTACCGCTCAAGTGGGGAGAACGCAAGACGACGGGGTGGACGGTTCCGTTGATTGCTGCACTCGCGCTACTAACCGTCGCGACATTAGCAATCATAAGATTTTTATATCCGACGCAACCCAGGACAAGCCAGGCTGTCGTCGCACATCGCAGGTTGGCAATTCTTCCACTCCAGAATCTTAGGCAAGATCCCAATGATGATTTCCTGGGATTCTCGCTGGCGGACGCCGTTATCACCAAGCTCGGCTACGTGAGCTCGCTGACGACCAGACCTTCCGCAGCAGTCGAGAAATATCGGAACCAGGTCATCGACATTCAAAAGGTTGCGGCAGATCTAAACGTTGACACTCTGCTGATAGGGAGCTTCATCCGCGATGACGATGATCTGCGCATTACCTATCAATTGATCGATGGTAAGACCGAGAAGATTCTGGGCCGAGGCACGATCGATTTGAAGTACGACAAGCTCTTGCGGGTCCAAGACAACGTGGCCCAGCAGATTATCAAGGACCTGGAGCTTAACCTATCCCCGTCCGAAGCGGAGAGGATCAAGCCCGATGCGCCCGTTAATCCGCTTGCTTATGAATACTACCTGCGAGGTGTCGACCTCCACGGCCAGCACAAATTTCCCATGGCGATCAAGATGCTGGAGAAGTCGACCGAGATCGACCCGAACTACGCTTCCGCCTGGGCGTACCTGGGAGCGTCCTATACCTCAGATGCCACCTTCGAGTTTGGCGGACGCGAGCAATACCATCGTGCGCAAGCCGCCTATGAACACGCGCTTGTGATACAGCCCGCACAATTGGACGCGCAAATCTTTCTGGCGAACCTACTCATCGACACCGGAAAAGTTGAGCAAGCGATGCCATTGCTGCGCGATGCTCTCAAAACGAATCCGAATTATTCGGCGGCACACTGGGAACTGGGCTATGCCTATCGCTTTGCCGGCATGCTGAACGAATCTGTCGCGGAGTGTCAGCGTGCCCTGCAGATTGACCCACTGGTTAAGGTTTCGAATGGTTCCGTTTTGAACACATATTTATATCTAGGAGAGTACGACAAGTTTATTGCCAGCTTGCCTGACGTCGACGACTCAGCTTTTTTCTTGTTCTATCGTGGATTTGGAGAGTACTACCTGAAGAACTCAGAGCAAGCCGCCAAAGATTTCGATCGCGCGTACGAGCTCGATCCTTCCCTGTACACACAAATCGGGAAGGCTCTCAGCGATTCGATCTTGCACAGGGATACGGACGGACTGAAAATCCTGCGTGGTTTGGAGGACAAGATCGGCGAACGCGGAGTTGGTGATCCCGAAGCCATGTACAAGATTTCTCAAGCTTACTCGATATTGGGAGACAAACCCTCCGCTCTTCGGGTATTGCGTCGAAGCATAGAAGGCGGATTCTTTTGTTATCCGTACTTCACAACCGATCCGCTCATGAACGGACTGCGAAGTGAGCCTGAATTCAACACGCTATTGAATGTTGCCCGGCAACGACACGAGGCGTTCAAGAGCAAATTCTTATGAGGCAGCTTCCGTGATGCGTTTGATCAGCCGAAGGGCTGTACGCTGCAGGCCTGCCGTCCCCAATGGGGGTCCGAAGTTGTCCAGAAGTCGGAGAGAGACGTCGGTCCTGGGACGCGCACGAGCAGTGTGTCCGCAGCGGAGAGCCATTGACTGTCTCTGTTATTAGATTTAGGGGGCGAGGGCGGCAATGGTGGCGATGTCTGCAATGTTGTCGCCTTTTTTGAGGGATGGGACCGCGTTGATGTGCAAGATGACACCGGAAACGGGAGCGCGGACCCCCTTCTTTCCGGCCTGGAGAAGTTACCCAGCGTCGAGGCTTCTGAAGAGATCGATGAGCGTCGCGACAAGGCCGGACCAGCCCGTTTGATGGCTTGCACCGATCCCGGCCCCATTGTCCCCATGGAAATACTTGTTGAAAAGGATATAGTCACGCCTGTTGAGGCGATTCGCGATCTCCCGGGCCACTTCGAAAAACTTTGCATCGACAATCAAAGAGAATGCCAGACCCGCCGAAAGCTCGCAGAACTGAAGCCCGCGTCGATACTACGGACAGTCTGCCAGTCGAATCCGCTGCGTGGAGCCTCCAGTCCGTCTCCTTATAACAGTTGACGAGATGAACCTTTCTTCGATTCGCGTTGGAAACAATGCTGTCACACTATCCAAACCGAAACCGCTATTAGCCGACAAACTCCACCGCCCCAGTCGCCACATCGTACATCGCGCCGACGATCTTGATGCTTCCTTTCTTTTCCAATTCCTCCAGGATCGGACTGCGCCGGCGAATCTCAGCGAGCCCCAGCACGACATTCGTTCGCGCAACAGCATTAACATAACTCGCATTCTTGCTCGACTTCTCACCGTCAAACTTCGTTCCCGGTATCGCAGGTTTGATTCGCGCCAGCAGTCCGGTAAGATTTCCCAGCACTACAGCGTCGATAGCACCTTTCACTGCACCACACGCCGTATGTCCTAAGACGAGGACCAACTTTGCGCCGGAAACCGCGCACCCGAACTCCATGCTGCCCAGCATGTCGTCGTTTATGACGTTGCCCGCAACCCGTCCGGTGAAGATGTCTCCGATGCCTGCATCGAATACGATTTCGGCGGGCACTCGTGAATCAACGCATCCAAGTACCACAGCCGCTGGGTATTGCCCCGTCGCACTTGATCTTTTCTCCGCCAGATAATCCCGAGGAGCCATCTTTGCTGTGCGGAATCGCTCATTCCCGTTCTTCAATTCGTCGACGACCTGCAAGGGTGTCATGCTGTCACGTTGTTCTTTTGTCAAAGACTCGCTCATGCTGGCCTTGAGTTGCATAGGAGAAGACCTAAGCAAAGGACCAATGGCACAGGCGCACAAGGTTGTGCTGAGAAACCCGCGACGGTCTACACCTCCGTTGTGCATCAACTCGTCAGATCTTTTCATAACCTTCCTCCTTCGTGCCTGAAACGTGCGTTACAGCACCTTGGTTGTGAGCTATTCTTCTACCGCTTGCCTACTTGGCCGCCGGAACCCAGGCCTTATCCGGAGCGAGAAGCTCAGAATTCGAAAGCTCGGTCTGGACTTTGACGCGCTGCAAGCCAGCCTTTTTCCCCGGCACGGCCTGGAATACCACGTAGTACTGATTGGAAAACAGCTTCTGCAAGCGTTCCAGATAAGGCTTAAAACTAACCAGGGGAGAGGTGCCGAGAGAGTAGCACTCTCCACCGGTTTCGTCTGCGAGCTTGGAGAGGCCAGACAGGCCGAGCTGAAGATCCCACGAGCTTCGGCCAGCCCGTCCGACCCCGGCCGCGTATATGGAGTGAACAAGGACATTGTAGCGCTGGCTGATCTCGCTGGCCGACGTCGCGTCCACACTAAGGGTGGGCATACTGTGGTAGACGGGACCGAAATTTGGTCCCAGGCGGGATGCCTCCGGCTTCTCACCGCGCAGGCGGTCGATTCCGTCGCTCACCATGAGGACCTCGCGGCGCACATTCTGTTGGGGCCGGAAGAGTCCAAGATCAAACCGGCTTCGGGCGCTGCTCCGTCAGGGTTGCCCCTGAATCTGTAGAGCACACTGTAGGCGTAAGTCTGCGCTTGTGCCGCGTGAGCCGCGATGACCGCCAACACCAGCACGAAGGCTACGCGCAGAACCGTTGCTCGCCAATGAGGTATTTGTCCGATTGAGTGCCGGCCTGACCTTGACATCAACTTCCTCCGAATCCAAGATTCCACCGATAGCTTTTATCATGGAAATCGCGTCAAAGGCCATTTAAATGAAGCGAAGGAGCCCGCCACGGCCTGGTTGGCCGGTCGGATCTAGAGCAGTGGGGGCATTTTGCCGTCTGTATCTTAGCTACCCGACAAACGGTTGAGGAGTATTTCTCATTGAGGGGATTTTGCTTGGGCACCAGGCGACAAACTTCTTCCGTTCACAGCAAAAACTGCGGATCCCAACTTGTCGCCGTCTTCCGTACCTATAGTTCCCTACAAACCCGACCGAAGCCTTGTGATTGGGTAAACCTTCTTGAGCGACGGTTGGCGGATTCTCGTGCGTCCGTCATCATCCCACTTGACCACTGCGTCCTCTTCGTTAGTTCGCTCAACTGTGCCGATTTCTCCAGTTGGCTTTCCGAAGTTGCCCAAACCCTCGACGCGATCTCCGGGACTGAGTTTCTCGTCGGCGGCAGGCGGGTCTGCAAGCGGCGGCTTCTTGGCGCGGTTTGAGTCAGGGGTCGCGCCGGGATATGACAGCGGCGGTTGGGGAGCGTTGCGGAGCTTGGGTATCGCCTTTCCAGTGACACGGGTCATATTTCCCCTTTGCACGAGTCAGCGCAGCACACTTTGCTGCGGCTTCCCATCCTCGATAGATACAGCATAGGCCTGGAAAAAAAGTTCGGCTGATCCAAACCGCTCACTTCTGATACTAAGTCGGCGGAGTGAAACGCAACTGTCCTTGCTCCGGCAGTCGGTCTGCTCTACTCAGATTGGCTTGGGACCTTTAGTTGCGACTACCACCTCCAGTACGGTGGCAGCGTTGCGCACGCTACCCGCGATTGTTAGGAGCGGTTCTGACACGAGCGGATATTGCTCCGCTAGTGCCTCCAGTCGCACGCTGACGTTGTGAAGTTGATCGACTTCGCGCAAGATCGCCTGAAAAGGCATGGCTACACCGCTCTCGCTGAAAAACCTAAGGTGGGCGAACTTCAGATGGACTGGCTTAGGTCAGAAGACCTGAAAGAGGAGAAGGTGGTAACCGCCCCGCTGCCACTGTAACACTCCACAAGGAGCTTCGCTTACTGCAAATTGACCAGTTGAAAGGGGCGTCCCGGATTCGTGGAATCATGGATAAGCGGGCAACAGAGAAGGAACAATGTAATCGTGGAAGACGGCACTCGCCGAAGCCATCAAACGAAATGGCAAACCGAGAGTCCGCAGGAGAGCATGGTTCCGGTTGTTCGGGATGAAATGTTAGTCGTGAAGAACGATGTTGAGAAGTGAACTGTGGACTTGCAGCCCGGCCTCGCCATAGTCAACGAAGCCCAACTTCCTAAACCTGTTCATGAAAAAGCTAACCCGCGACCGAGTTGTGCCCACCATCTCGGCGAGAGTCTCCTGACTGATTCTGGGGATCACAGATTCGGGTTTCCCGTCCTTGCCGAAATGGGCAAGCAGGAGGAGAATCCGAGCAAGCCTCTTTTCGCTGGAATTGAAAAGTTGATCAACCAAATCCTCTTCGTATCGGATGTTGCGGGTCAGCAAATAAGCGACGAACAGGTCGGAGAAAGCGTGTTCCCGGTGGAGCGCCTGCACCATTGCTCTCTTCTCAATGCGCAGAAGCTCGCAATCGGTCATTGCCGTGGCAGAAGCCATGCGGAGCGGCTGACCAGCAAGGCAACCTTCACCAAAAAAGTTCTTCTCACTCAAGATGCCTATGGTCGCTTCCTTCCCATCCTTCGACACGACCGTCAACTTCACCTTGCCGCTTTGGATATAAAACACTGCGTCAGCCGCATCTCCTTGCGCGAAGATTGTTTGCTGCTTTTCTAAAGGCACAATTTCCCTTCCCTCGCCGATGGTAGCGAGGAAAGCATGAGGGTCGAAATCGCGTTTCATCTTGACGGTCATAGCTTTTGAAGAAAGAGAAGTCGCCGCGAATTCGCAGCCTTATGAAGAATGAGTCCAGAAGTAGGAAGGCTGTCACCGATTATGACAAGCGACCGGGGGAAGCGCAAGGGCTTTTATTCGCGGTCAAAACGCTGGAGAGCAGGAACGACGTTAGACCGCCCAATCAGGGCGTAGCGATGGTGCAGGAATGATGTAAGTCTTGGGTTTGGTCACTATAGCTCAGTTCTCGTGAGTCCGGATGTGGGATGCTGAGGTTGTGAACCCCTATGGCAATATCCAATAGTGCCCTGAGGAACCTGCTCACAACGTTTCCTGACAACGCACGTGTCCTTGGTTTCGCGGAGGGGCTCCTAGTGATGAACCCTGACGCGGCGGGAAAGCTCGTGATACTTAACACGCCCCTCTGCGTGCCCGACCAGAACCCGCTAGCCGAGTCTGTCGGATCAACCGCTCGCAAAGGAATCCGATTGGTCGGTAAGACGGATGATTAGTAGAACGGCTAATCGCGGAGAACAATGTTAAGCAGCGAACTGTGGACTTCAAGCTCACCGTTGTAGCGAACGAAGCCCAGCTTCCTGAACCTGTTCATGAAGAAGTTAACACGCGGGCGAGTCGTTCCCATTATTTCAGCGAGGGTCTCCTGATTGATGTTGGGAATCGCAACTTCCCGCTTTCCGTCCTTGCCGAAGTGAGCAAGCAGGAGGAGTACGCGAGCTAGCCGTTTCTCGATCGAATTGAAAAGCTGATCAACCAAATCCGCTTCGTACCGGATGTTCCGTGTCAGCAGATACGTCACGAACATGTCGGAAAAAGCGTGCTCTCGATGAATTACTGCCAGCATGGACTTCTTGCTAATCCGCATCACAGAACAATCGGTCATTGCACTTGCGAAGCACAAACGGAGAGGTTGTCCGGTATTAAGATAACGGAGCGAACGTATGAGGAAGGAACGGAAGCATTTCACTCCAGAAGAAAAAGTAGCCATCTTGAGGCGGCATCTTGTGGACAAAATACCCGTCTCGGAGCTGTGTGAAGAACTGAGCCTGCGGCCAACGGTGTTCTACCGCTGGCAAAAAGAACTGTTCGAGAACGGAGCCGCCGCTTTTCAGTCTCAGGAGCGTCCCCAGCGCCAAGTGGAGGAGAAGCAGAAACGGATCGAGTTCTTGGAGAAGAAGATGCAGACCAAGGACGAGGTCCGTACTTGTGCAGCGTTCTGGATGGGTTCAGCCGTTTCCTCCTGCATTGGGATCTCCGGGAGTCCATGAGAGAAGCCGACATCGAAGTGATTCTGCAGCGAACCCAGGAGAAGTACACGGAAGCGAAGCCGCGAATCATCTCCGACAACGGCCCGCAGTTCATCGCTCGCGATTTCAAGGAGTTCATTCGCATCTCGGGCATGACGCACATCCGAACCTCGCCCTATTATCCCCAATCGAACGGAAAGCTGGAGCGCTGGCACAAATCGCTGAAAAGCGAATGCATTCGACCGGGAACGCCGCTGTCACTGGAAGACGCGAAACGCCTGATCCAACAGTATGTGGATCGCTATAACAACGTCCGATTGCACAGCGCGATTGGCTACGTGACACCGAACGACATGCTCGCGGGCCGACAGGCAAAGATCCATGCTGAGCGCGACCG
>Ga0206956_1006_pt1 | contig 93671 bp, 90 predicted proteins | sample Alteio_BWOrgHeat_35_FD_153252 | JGI IMG/M metagenome (GOLD analysis project Ga0206956, IMG submission 153252) | Enriched cells from forest soil in Barre Woods Harvard Forest LTER site, Petersham, Massachusetts, United States -... | ecosystem: Environmental > Terrestrial > Soil > Temperate forest >...
GCACCGGCATTGGCACTGGCCTGGTCTGCGATAAACGGATTTATAACGGCCGGACAGGTGCTGCTGGAGAAGGCGGACATATGAGTATCGACTACAACGGTCCGCGATGCGGATGCGGCAAACCAGGCTGCATTGAAATCCTGGCCGCTGGGCCGGCGATAGCACGAAGAGCCCGAGCCAGGTTGGCCGCCGATCAAAGCTCCGGCTCGAACATTCTTAGTCGGGCCAAAGGGAATATCGACGCCGTCACCAGTGAAATGGTGGGCCATGCTTACGTTGATGGCGACCCCCTGGCCGAAGAAATTTTACAGGAGACCGCTAAACTGTTGGCGCTGTGGCTGAGTAACATTGTCGACCTGCTGGAGCCGGACGTGATGATTATCGGTGGCGGCGTCGCCGCGATGCTGAACCCGTTTTTCGGTGATCTCTCCAAATGGCTCGTGGAATACTGCGTTAATTCGCGGAGCCGGGAGATTCCCCTGCTCAAGGCACACTACGGCGCGGACGCTGGCATTGCGGGTGGAGCGGCGCTGTGCTCTCGATATGCGGACTAGCGCAAACAGTAGAGCGGATTTACTCCGTAAAGCTCTTGACCAGATTTCTGACAACTCAAGTAGGAGCCCTGATGATGAGACTGAGCCTGTCGCGATTCTCTCCGCGTTTCAGCACGAATGTTTTGTCCTTACTCATCTTCTGTTTACGTATGACGTTGCCGCTGGCTGCAGCCGAACCTTCATCCCGCGTTCTCGATTCGGGCTGGCAGTTTCGCGCCGTAAGCAGCACAGACAATTCCGACGTCCAGCAATGGCATGCGGCACAGGTTCCAGGCGTTATTCACACTGATCTGCTACAGAACCATCTCATCCCTGATCCGTTCGATCGTGATAACGAATTCCGCTTGCAGTGGATCGGCCTGACTGACTGGGAATATCAAACTACATTTCAAGCGGACGCGGCCTCGCTCGGACATGATCATATCGATTTGGTGTTTGATGGCCTGGATACGTTTGCCGATGTCTACTTGAACGATCAAGCGATTCTCCATGCTGACAATATGTTTCGCACCTGGCGAATCCCGGCAAAGGCGCTGCTGAAGCCGGGTCAGAATACGCTGCGCATCGTTTTCCATTCCGCGATTACGAAGATGATTCCCTACGTGAAGTCGCTGCCGTTCATTTTGCCGGCGATCTCAACGAATATTTCGAACAACGAGGAAAACGTCGCGACCGCTCCATACACCCGCAAGGCGCCGTATCAATACGGTTGGGATTGGGGACCGCGTTTCGTGACGGAGGGCATTTGGCAGCCGGTGCGTCTTGAGACCTGGGACGCTCTGCGCATCGATAATTTCCATATTCATCAAGAGAAAATAACGAGCGACTTAGCTAGCGTGATTGCGGAGTTGGATATCGACGCTAGCAAGCCTAGCGCAGTTACTCTCACTTTAGCGCACGACGAATTGTCTGGAGCCCAGACGAACGATGGAAGCCAGACGCTGCAACTCGACGCTGGCATAAATCACGTGTCGTTTCCAATTCGTATTGCGAAACCGAAGTTGTGGTATCCGGTTGGCTATGGGGCGCAAAGCCGATATCGATTTTCAGCCGTGATCCGCACGGGTAAAGACGTTGCCGCGCGAGCCGAGGTAAAAACTGGGTTGCGCTCGATCGAGCTTCGCCGCGTTCCAGATCAATGGGGGAAGAGTTTTGAATTTGTGGTAAACGGCATTGAAGTGTTCTCCAAGGGCGCCGATGTCATTCCCTTTGACAGTTTTCCCAACCGCGTCACGCCCGATATTCATCGCAAGATTCTCCTGGCTGCTCGCGACGCGCACATGAACATGCTGCGCGAATGGGGCGGCGGTTACTACGAGTCCGACGATTTCTATGACATTTGCGATGAACTTGGCCTCATGGTCTGGCAAGAGTTCGCCTTCGGCGGCGACATGATTCCTGGCGATGTAGCGTACCAGGAGAATGTACGGCTGGAAGCGATTGACCAGATCAAGCGGCTCCGCGATCACCCGAGCATTGTGATCTGGTGCGGGAATAATGAGGTTGAAACCGGCTGGTACCACTGGGGCGATCGCCAGCAATTCAAGAACTCCATCTCGCCGGAGGCACGCGACCGCGTGTGGCAGGATTACGTAATTATGTTTGCGGATGTCCTGAAGGGCGCGGTAAATCAATATTCGGATCCGACGCCTTACTGGCCGAGTTCTCCCAGCGCAGATTTCGAGGAAATTCCCGACAATCAGCACAATGGCGATATGCATTATTGGCAGGTCTGGCACGCTCAGGCGTCTGCTTCCGATTACACGTTGCAATTTCCGCGCTTCATGACGGAGTACGGATTCCAATCTTTTCCCGAAATGCGGACCATCCGGACGTTCGCTGAGAAGCCCGAGGATTTCGACATTCGCTCGACGGTCATGCAAGCGCACCAGAAAAACAAAGGCGGCAATGAACGCATTTTGACGTACATGTTGCGCGAATACCGCCAGCCCAAGGATTTCGAATCGTTCGTGTATCTGAGTCAGGTGCAGCAGGCGGAGATCATCAAGATTGGCGCCGAGCATTTGCGCCGGCAGCGGCCGCGCACCATGGGTTCGCTTTATTGGCAGTTGAACGATTGCTGGCCGGTGGCGTCGTGGGCAAGCATCGATTATTACGGACGTTGGAAGGCGCTTCAATACTACGCCCGGCGCTTCTATGATGATTTGCTGATCTCGCCCTTTTTGCACGACGACAAGGTGGATGTGTATGTTGTCTCGGACAAGCTTCAGCCACTTTCTGGAACGATTCACACCCGGCTTCTCGATTTCTCCGGAAATGTTTTGCTGGATCAAACCAAAGACATTCAAATCCCAGCGCAATCGAACGCGATCTACCTCACCCTCGACAAAGCGGACCTAGCGGCGAAGGCCGATCTTCATAGCAGTTTTCTGGTATTCGACTTGCGTCTGCAGACGAACACGTCCCCCACCCAGAAACTTTACCGCAACCTGATTTTCTTTGATGCGATGAACAGCCTGGATTTGCCGGTCATGCCCAAGATTGAAACGGCGATCACCAAAGCCGGCGCAGACTATACGATTACGTTGCAATCATCGAAATTGGCGCGCGGTGTTTATATTTCCTTCGGAGATCTTGACGTCGAAAGCTCCGACAACTACTTCGATTTGCTTCCAGGAGAGCCCGCCACGATCACATTGAAATCCGCCGCCACAATCGATCAGCTCAAAAGTGCGCTGAAAGTTATGTCACTCACGGAGGCTTACGCAGCCAATTGACTTGCTGCCGCGTCGTCGACTTAGGACGGGAGTGTATACTGTGCCAGAATTTCGAGCCGCCATGCGCACGCCGGACGCGGACTCCGAGGATATTGCGTGAACGTTATCAGCGTCGGCGAAGTGTTATGGGACATCGTTGGACAGGAAGAACACCTAGGCGGCGCTACTTTTAATTTTTCAGCTCACCTCAGCAGGTTGGGGCACGAGGTTTCGTTCGTCAGTGGTGTTGGTGCGGACGAACTGGGCCGTAAGGTCATCGATAATATGTCTCGACTTGGCCTGGCGACTGATTATCTTCGTACCGACAAAGATCATCCTACCGGCACTGCTTCGGTGGCGCTGGCTAGCGACGGGCAACCGAAGTTCGTTCTTCACCGCCCAGCAGCTTACGATTTCCCCGAGCTTACAACGGCTCAGTCGGATCGATTGTTTTCGCGTCCAGTGGATTGGATTTACTTCGGAACGCTGCATCAGATTTATCCCCAGGCCCGGCAATTGACGGCGGATCTTCTCGATCGAGCCTCAGGGGCGCGCCGTTTTTACGATGTGAATCTTCGCTCCGACGGATACACGCCAGAGTTGATTCGGCTGCTCATGTCGCGAGCGACCATCGTGAAACTGAATCATGAGGAGGTCGAAGCCATTGCCCAAATGTTAGGCACCCGGCATGGTTCGCTCGAGGAGTTTTGCCGCACTTACACAAACTCGTACAAGTGGGCCGGAGTCTGCGTAACTCGCGGTTCACTCGGTTGCACGGTTCTGATGGGCGGGCACTATATCGAAGCGCCCGGCTATCCAATTCAAGTCGTGGATACGGTCGGTGCGGGCGATGCCTTCGCCGCTGCCTTCCTGCACGGGTTGGGCAGCGGGTGGCCCACCCCGCGAGTTGCCGACTTCGCGAATCGCGTGGGAGCGCTGGTCGCCAGCCGCAGGGGAGCAATCCCCGATTGGACGATTTCTGAAGCCAATGCCCTCGAAACAAAAATCGGACGCCTGGAGACGGCATGAAGTTGAACTCGGTGTTGTTGAAAAGCGCGGTCGTAGCTGCCCTGGGCGGTCTATTATTTGGCTTCGACACCGCCGTCATTTCTGGGACAACGGGCGCGCTGTCGCAGGTATTCGGACTCTCGTCAAAAAGCTTGGGCCTAACCGTCTCCATTGCCATTTGGGGCACGGTCGTGGGTGCGATGCTGGCCGGATTCCCGGGCGAGCGTTTTGGACGACGGGATAGTTTGCGTGGATTAGCAATCTTTTATTTAGTCTCTGCGGTGGGCTGCGCCTTGGCCTGGAGTTGGTCCTCTCTGGTTGTGTTTCGCTTCATCGGCGGCTTGGGAATTGGTGGTTCGTCCGTGCTCGCCCCGATGTACATTGCCGAGATCTCCCCCGCGAAATGGCGTGGAAGATTGGTCGGCTTATTTCAGTTCAATGTGGTGTTCGGCATTTTGCTCGCGTACTTTTCAAACTACCTTATTGCCCTGGCACATCTGGGCGCAAGTGAATGGCGGTGGGATCTGGGGGTAGCGGCGTTCCCGGCCGCGCTATTTTTTGTAATGTTGTTCACCATCCCGCGCAGTCCCCGGTGGCTGGTCAAGAAGGGACGCGTCGACGAGGCAAGATCGGTGCTGCAGATGACGGGCGATGAGAATTATGAGCACGATCTGCAAGAGATCATCGAATCCATCGATGTCGAACAGAAGCAGGCCGCCGAAAAATTGTTCACGAGAAAATATGCGTTTCCGATTTTTCTGGCGGTCAGCATTGGCATGTTCAATCAACTGTCGGGTATCAACGCTATTCTTTATTATCTGAACGACATTTTCGCTCACGCTGGATTCAGTCGTATCTCTGGCAATCTTCAAGCCGTTGCCATCGGAGCCACCAACCTGGCCTTCACAATGATCGCAATGTCGGTGATTGACAAGCTCGGCCGAAAAACCTTGCTGCTGGTCGGTTCGGTGGGAACTGCAATATGCCTGGCTGGAGTCTCCGCGATTTTCTTCACGCATAGCCATGAGAGTCTTCTGGTGTGGTTGTTGGTGGGTTACATCGCCTTCTTCGCATTTTCACAAGGGGCTGTAATCTGGGTTTATCTCTCTGAAGTTTTTCCCAACTCGGTTCGGGCCAAGGGACAAAGCCTGGGCAGTTTCTCGCACTGGTTTATGAACGCCTTGATCTCAGCCATATTTCCTTTAATGGCTGCCTCTTCCGGTGCTTATCCGTTTGTGTTCTTTTCGGTGATGATGGTGCTGCAGTTCTTCGTGGTGTTGTTTGTCTATCCGGAGACCAAGGGACTCACGTTAGAAGAGATGCAGAAGGAATTGGCAACCACGTAGGATAGAACGGCGCAGCAACTTTGATTAGGGTTTTCATTCGCGCGGTCCGTATCGCAAATTACAAGCAGGAAACGACTCACCGTGGCGCGCGGGTCAGAAGTGAACGACCCAAGGAGAGGAGTAGGGGTGAAGATACAGACCCCGTTTCCAGCAAATTACGAAGTTGAGATTCCGCCCGAACTCCCGAGCGACGGAAAGAGCACTCTGTACTTTCCGCCGAGAGAATCTGGTCACCAGCATCTGTACGAAGCAGCCCTCAAGTTTGCCTATCCCAGCCAGAAAGCGTGGTATGGCGTCTTCGGTGCGCGGTCCAAACGAGAGGATGGCCCAACGCTGGCCAGCACGATGCCTGACTCTAATTCCTGTTTAGTATCAGTTCTGGGCACGGGATATATCTTCGACGTTCAACATCCCAAGGACTGGACCCTTATTCAACTGTACCCGGTGAGACAGAGCGTCGTTGTCAGTGATCCCGAACTCTTGGTCCTAAGCTCCTTCACGCGAATTGCCGCGTACGACCGGGATGGGCGAAAGTGGACTACTGAGCATCTGTGTTCGGATGATCTGAAGATCGTAGGCGTTAACGGAACGTGGATCGAGTGCCTAGGCTGGGATGCCCCACGCGGTCAACACGCGTCCCTGCGGGTTGACGTCTCTTCGGGCAAACTAGAACCTTGACTTCGACGAGGCGCTCCAGCCAATTGCCTTCGACGTCGCGGTTCTTATGGAAACGCTCTTACGGCGCTCGTGCCTTCCGTGCTCGTTTTGATCGATTCCACTTTCAGCGTTTCCGGTTTCTTCCGCTCAAGAGCGGGTTTACCCATATGTAAGCTCAGCGCTTGCTCCAACTGGGTCATAAGGGTCCGCAGGTTTTCATCGCCGGCGTCCAAAACGGTTCGCAGGTCCGCGCTGGCTGTCATGGCTTGCTGATAGGCGTCGCGAGCCTGGGCCAAAAGATCCACGTGTTGCATGAACGCCGTGGCCGACTTCCGGAAGTCTTCCACCGCACCGATGTATGTCGCCATAATACCGTCACCTTTATCCAACATCACTTTCACTCCTTTGGGTTGACTTACTCTCTTTGCGGGCGCCAGGGGCGGACCAGTTCAGCATTATGACCGTGCTGGCCCAGAAGTCAAATTGATTTTCTGCCCCCCGGTGGTCACATTCGGCGGACCGCTCTTCAGCGGACGGCCACAGAGACCTTGATTTCTGAGACTTAAAGCCACAGGCTGCGGCGGACGGCCGCTCCTAGTCGGGTTTTCAGCTCTGTCGCTCCCCGCGCTTTCCCCAGTCCATTGACCGAATCTTCTTTTTCGTTGGCTAGTTCTTCTTTTGTTTTTGCCGCCGGTCGCGGCTGACTTTGTGCCGACGTGCTCTGCAGATTCGCCATCAGCTTTGCGTCAATCTCGGTCCACGTAGCCCGGCCCGCGTTTTCAGAGATGATCCTGTAAATCTCTTTGAGCCCCTTGTTAGCACCCGATTCCGCGGCGTGCGATTCGACGAGATCTTGTCGCGTTTCTGCCTGGCCAAGAGTCACAAGCAAGATCACTCCGCACCGGTTACAGAATTGGCTGCCTTGCGGGTTCCGGTGTCCGCACGAGAGGCACATCACCTTAGCCTCATCCGTGCTTACCCGATTGGAATTCATTGCCGCGGGTCTCGGGTTAGCGATTGGTGAGCCGTTGCGCGGAGCATAGTTGACCAGGGTTTCAACCAATCGGGCCAATAGCTTCAGGGCCGTGACATGCCGCTCCACGAACTTCTTAGTCTCAGTGGAAAGCACTTCCAGAACCCCCGCCACCCTCGGGCCATCGAAGATGGGCACGGCCAGAATCGAGCCGATGCCCAACTGGATGCAACTCGAACCATCGATCCTCGGGTCGGTCGCGGTGTCGTCGCAGCGTACGATCTCCCCTGTCCGCACGCAGGTTGCGGTGAACCCTGCATCGGGATTCAAACGCGTGCCGACAGGCGGAGCGAGCTCTCCGGAACACGCCCGGCATGACATAACTTTTCCATCTGAAAGGACCAGAGCGGCTCCACTCGCGCCCGTCGCGTGCAGCGCACTGCGTGTGATCTCTTCCAGCGTTCTATTAGAGTCGGAGTGGGGGCTCGTTTCTTGCAGGTAACGCGAGTCCTTTTCTGCGACGCTCGGTTGTAGGGAAGCAGCCATAGCGCATCCTCCGAAAGCTTGAAACAGTCGGGATTCTACCCGATTGCAGTTACCGAAGGCACTACACGAAAGGGCCCTAACGGTGCACGAACGGGCTAAGGCTCTGAATTGCTCGGGTCTGGACTTATAGCTTGCTCAAGAAATCCACGATCTCGGGCTGGCTCCATTCCACCGCGCCGATAAACTTGCGGCGAACGATCCCATTGCGATCGATGACGTAGGTTTCCGGCCACTTGAAAGTACCGTAGAGGTTGCTGGTTTTCTGGTCCGGATCACGTACGGTTGGGAAGTCTATCTTGTAGTCTTTCAAGAACTTATGGTAGGCATCGCCGTCAACGTCCACACTAATACCGAGGACAGTTATGCCCTTGTCCTGGAAGCGCTGCTGCAGTTGCACCAACGAGGGCATTTCCTCCACACACGGCGCGCACCACGAAGCCCAGAAGTTGAGGAGTACGACCTTCCCGTGGAAGTCGCTCAGGGTGACTTTGCGGTCGGCGTCCTGGACTGTGAACTCGGGAGCGGCGGTGCCGATTCGAGGTGGCCGGGAGCCGCGATAGCAGCCGGACAGCAGAACGATAAGGATGATGGAGAGAACAGAGGCGCGTCGCACAAAGCTATAATACCTAATTCAGGCTATGGCGGCGCGAGATCCAGTATCGGAGCAGCCGATGGTGTCGGTAATTGTGCCGGCGCGCAACGAAGAAGCTTGCCTTGGAGCTTGTTTGGAATCGCTCGTGGCCCAAACGGGAGTGAAGTTTGAAATTATTGTCGTGGATGATGGATCGACTGATCGCACCCGTGAGATCGCGCAGTCTTTTGCGGGAGTGAGAGTAGTGGAACCGGCGCCGTTGCCGCCGGGCTGGATTGGCAAGAACAACGCCCTGGTAGCCGGTGCGAAAGAGGCGCGGGGAGAATGGTTGCTGTTCACGGACGCCGATACGGTTCATCGGGACGGATCGTTAGCGCGAAGCTTAGAGGAGGCACAGCAGAAGAAAGCCGCTTTGCTTTCATATTCTCCGCAACAGGAAGTTCATGGCTTCTGGGAGAAGGCTGTGATGCCGGCGATCTTTGCTGAACTGGCGTCAAGTTATCGTCCGTCGGACGTGAGCGATCCGGCGTCTTCCGCGGCAGCGGCGAATGGACAGTACATCTTGATTTCTCGCGAGGCGTACGACGCCGTCGGCGGACATGAAGGGATAGCCGCCAGTTTGCTTGAGGACGTGGCGCTGGCTCGAGCGGTGAAGGCTTCGGGACGCAAGATATTCTTTCGTTACGGCGGAGATGCTGTGCGAACCCGCATGTATCGCAGCTTTGCGCAGCTAAAGGAAGGCTGGACGAAGAACCTGGCGCTGCTGTTTCCATCCCCCGGACGTTTGGCATTGCTTCGATTGACAGAGTTTGTGCTGATTGTAAGCAGTGCCACGGTAGCCATCTTGATGGGAGTGAAGGGTCGAACGCCAGCATCGGCCGCGGTCGGGGTCCTTGCCCTTGCCTTGACAGGTCTTTTTCTCAGGCGAATCCGCAAAGCGCATTTCTCCTGGGATGCGACCGTCTCGGCACTGATCGGCTTGCCATTGTTTGCCTATCTGCTGCTGCGCTCGAGGAATGCTTATCAGAAGGGAAGCGTCACGTGGAAGGGGCGCCGCTATACGGGAAATCGAACGCGCGCTTCCGTTGAAACGAACCAGGTGGAAGCAGGACGCCCCCTCGAGATCCAGCAGGACGCCGGCGGTACTCCAAGTCACGCTGCTTCAAACTAAGGTCAAACATGGTTTATCTAACCCGCAAGGCTGAATTTTCTGCTTCGCACTACTATCACAACCCGGAATTTAGTGCGGAGGAGAACCAGCGCGTCTTCGGCAAATGCAATAACCCCAATGGCCACGGGCACAATTACACGCTCGAAGTCACGGTGAAGGGCGAGGTCGATCCGCGTTCCGGATTCGTTGTGGACCTCAAACAGTTGAAGGAGACGATGAGCCGGGAGGTGCTGGACGCCCTCGACCACCGTTTCTTGAACAAAGAAGTTCCCGAGTTCTTCACTAGAATCCCGACCACGGAGAATCTTGCAATAACAATTTGGCAGCGCCTGTTGCCGAAGTTGAGTTCTGCAAAACTGCATCGGGTGCGGGTGTATGAGACGCGGGAACTGTTCGTCGATTTCTACGGGGAAGCATGAAGGCGTATCTGACGCGGCGATACATGTTTTCAGCTTCGCATCGGCTACACAGCGATTCCATGTCAGAGGCGGACAATGCTGCGACTTACGGAAAGTGCAACAACCCCTACGGACACGGCCACAACTACACGCTTGAGGTTACAGTCAGCGGCCCGGTCGATGAGAACACAGGGATGGTTTGCAATCTGACAGACCTGGACGGTTTTGTGCAGCGCGAAATTCTCGGACGCTTCGATCACCAGAACCTGAACACGCTTGCGGAATTCGCGCGAACTGTCCCGACCACGGAGAATTTGTGCATTGTTGTCTACGATATTTTGCAGCGCGGCTTCCACCAGGCTCATCTGGAGAAGGTACGGTTTGAAGAGACGATGATGAATTCGTTCGAATACTGGGGCGAGAATCGGGTGATCGAGTAAGGAGACCATGACAACTTCCGTTGAAACATCGACCTTGACCAGCGCCAGCTTTGAAGACCTGGTGCGCGAGATCATCGTTCGACTGGGCGAGGATCCAGCGCGAGAGGGCTTGGTGCGTACGCCCAATCGCGTCCACCGGGCCTACGAGCACCTGACGAAGGGTTACAAGGAAGATGCCGAGGCGATGCTCAAGAAAGCTTTGTTCACGGTGACCTACGACGAGATGGTCATCGTGAAAGATGTGGAGATGTTCAGCCTGTGCGAGCATCACATTCTGCCTTTTTTTGGCAAGGTGCATGTCGCGTATATCCCCAATGGCAAGGTAATTGGATTAAGCAAGATTCCCCGGCTGATCGAAATCTTCTCGCGCCGTTTGCAGATACAGGAACGGCTCACAACTCAAATTGCGGAGACGATTCAAAAAGCCATCGAGCCGCAGGGGGTGGGAGTAGTGATCGAGGCACGACACCTGTGCATGATGATGCGCGGGGTTGAGAAACAGCATTCGGCCGCGGTCACTTCGTCCATGCTGGGCTGCTTCCGCAACGAGCAGGAAACCAGGACGGAATTTCTGTCGCTGATCCGCAATCGGACGAATGGTTTATAGGGCTGGCTAGGGACAGCTGGACGTTGTCGTCACCAGACGATGAGTGCAAATTTGTTCTACCTATTTAGAGCCGGTGATATGATCAGCAACACGGAGACGTTGCTATGGCGGGCGCAGATACTCAACACGAAAGGTTGGCCGAGCGTATCGTACGCGACCGTCGGATCTGTGCTGGAGAACCTGTTTTCAAGGGCACACGCGTCCTTTTGCGTACTGTGTTGGCCAGCTTAGCCGCGGGGGATTCCGTAGAGGATATCCTGGCGGACTTCCCGACCCTGAAGGCGGATGACCTGCGCGCCGCGATTGCATTCGCGGCGGCGTCGGCTGAAGAGGATCTCCCGGTTCCCGCCGCTCCTGACATTCGATGAAAGCAAAGCTGGACGAGAACCTGCCTTTGCAAATTGCATCCAGTTTAGATCACATCGGGCACGACGTTCACACCATGCAAGCTGAGGGGCTCCTGGGTTGCACCGATGCGGATCTCTGGCGCGCCGCGCAGCGAGAGGGGCGCACGCTGATCACGCAGGATTTGGACTTCTCTGACGGCCGGAAATTCGCGCCGGGTACGCACCATGGGATTGTTCTAATTAGACTCCGCTCGCCCAGTCGCCTCAGACTGATGCAACGGATGGAAGAGGTTTTTCGTACTGAAGCCGTAAACACTTGGACTGGCTGTTTCGTCGTAGTGACCGACCAAAAAGTCCGCGTACGCCGAGCATCGAGCGGCCCTTCCTAGAACGCGTCAATGCCGGTCACACTCTGCCCGATGATCAGCGTATGAATGTCGTGCGTTCCTTCGTACGTCTTCACCGATTCCAGGTTCATCATGTGGCGCATAAGCGGGTACTCGTCGGCTACGCCGTTGGCTCCGAGAATGTCGCGGCCCATGCGGGCGCACTCCAGGGCCATCCAGACGTTATTCCGTTTCGCCATCGAGATGTGTTGAGCCCCGGCTTTGTCTTGATCCTTGAGTCGTCCCACCTGCAGAACGAGCAATTGACCCTTCGTGATTTCGTTGATCATCCACGTCAGTTTTTCCTGAACCAGTTGGTGCGATGCGATGGGCTTATCGTGGAACTGTTTGCGCAACTGCGCGTACTGTAGGGCGCAGTCGTAGCAGGCCATGGCCGCACCGATGCCACCCCATGCAATTCCGTAGCGGGCTTGATTCAGGCACATCAGCGGAGATTTGAGACCGCCGCTTTTCGGCAAAAGATTGGACTCTGGGATGCGAACATCCTGCATGGACAAGCCGGAAGTCACAGATGCGCGCAGCGACCACTTGCCGTGAATGTCTTCGGCGTGAAAGCCGGGGCGATCTGTCTCCACCAGGAATCCGCGAATCTTGTTGTCTTCATCCTCCACCTTGGCCCAGATCACGGCGACATCAGCGATGGAGCCGGAAGTGATCCACATCTTTTCGCCATTGAGGACGTATTCTTTTCCAACTTTCCGTGCGCGCGTGCGCATGCCGCTGGGATTTGAACCGAAATCGGGTTCAGTGAGTCCGAAGCAGCCCAGCTTTTCGCCTTTCTGCATGGCCGGAAGCCATGTTTGTTTTTGCTCGTCGCTGCCAAACGCGTAAATCGGATACATCACCAGCGCAGACTGCACGCTCACGAAGGAACGCACTCCCGAGTCCCCGCGCTCGAGTTCCTGCATCACCAGGCCGTATTCAACGTTGGACATTCCGGCGCAACCGTACCCCTTGAGGCTTGCGCCGTAGAAGCCCAGTTCGCCCATGGGCTTAACCAATTCGCGAGGGAAGCGCCCGGCACGATTGCACTCCTCGATGATGGGAATGAGGTTGTCTTCGATAAACTTTCTGGAAGTATCGCGAACCAGCCGCTCGTCATCATTGAGGAGCGCGTCGAATCCGATAAAGTCCACCCCGCGAAACTTGAGTGCCATGACAATTCTCTTTCTGTTTCTCGCTCTGAACAGGCGCGGTAAATAAGGAAGAGGAAACTCTTTAACCTAGCAAAGGGGCAGAAACGCGTCAAACGGTTGCTATGGCACATTCCTCAGTTGCCGCTGAATAACTCAGGAGATCGCACGGCCGGACAAAACTTTTGGCGGAAGATCGACCGTAAGTCCAAGCGCTGCTTAGGGATTTATTAGAAATTTACAATTCTGTAACCATGTTGTAACAATCAACACAGAGCCTAGGATTGAATAAAATTATCAAGGAGGAATCATCGCGTGATTCGTCGCATCGCGCTTTTGTGTCTTGCTCTGTCAGTCCCCGCTGTTGCGCAGACCACATTGAACGGGGCTGGCGCAACTTTTCCCTATCCGATGTATTCCAAGTGGTTCAGCAAATACCATGATGCTCATCCCGATATTCAGTTCAACTATCAATCGATTGGAAGCGGCGGCGGCATTCGCCAGGTTCTGGCCGGAACGGTTGACTTTGGTGCCAGCGATGGCCCTATGACGGATCAGCAGTTGGCTGAATCCAAGGTCAAGATCCTGCATGTGCCAACAGTGTTGGGCGCGGTGGTTCCTGCCTACAACATTTCTGGCGTCAGCGGAGAGATCAAGTTCACTCCCGATGTGCTGGCAGGCATCTTCCTTGGCAAAATTACCAACTGGAACGATAAAGCAATCGCCAGCACAAACCCGGGTGTCAACTTCCCTAAGGATGAGCCTATCGTCGTGATCCATCGCTCGGACGGCAGCGGTACCACGTTTATTTTTACGGATTACCTTTCGAAGGTGAGTTCAGATTGGCAAAGTCAGGTGGGTAAGGGAACATCGGTCAAGTGGCCAGTCGGCCTCGGCGGTAAGGGCAATGAAGGCGTTGCCGGTCTGATCCGCCAGATGAAAGGTTCGATCGGCTACATCGAACTGATTTATGCCGTGCAGAACAACATCACTTATGGAAGTGTGAAAAACGCGTCGGGGGAATTTGTGAAAGCCAGCTTGGCCAGCGTTACGGCCGCTGCAGCCTCGGTGAAAAGCATGCCTGCGGATTTTCGCGTCTCGATAACCAATGCGCCCGGAAAAGACGCATATCCCATTTCGAGCTTCACATGGCTGTTGATTCCGGCCCAATCCAAAGATGCTGCGAAGGGCAAGATGATTGCCGATTTCTTGAACTGGATGGTGGATGACGGACAGAAGATGACTGCCGATCTGACCTACGCTCCGTTGCCGGAGAGCGTGGCCAAGAAAGTCAAGGACGAGATCAAGCAAGTCCGGTAGTCGGGGCTTCGAGACGGAAAATGCTAAAAACCTAAACCGCGAAAAAGCAAAACGATAAGATCAAGGGCACCAGTTAAACAACTGGAGCCCTTTTTTTGCCGGGGGACATTGCGGCAAGTGCGTGGCTTATACTGGTATCCATGAAATTTTGTGTCGTTCTCCTTCTGGCATTGACCTCGTTGCCCAGTTTGAGCGCGGCTGAAAAGCCGCTCTACGAAGCCGGCAAGATCGTTGGTATCCAGCAGAAAACGAAAACGCGGATTCTCTACTATCAGGTTGATACTCCCGTTACCAAGGAAGATCCCTACTACGAGCTCTCAGTGCAGGTAAAAGATACGATTTACGTTGGAGACTACAGTCCGCGACACGCGGGGGATGCTTTGCCCGAAGAGTGGAATGTACCCCAGGCCGAGGTTCGGCTCAGGCTTGATCGGCACTATATGTATCTTATGCGTCCGGCCGGTACAGAGTTACAATTTGTGATTATGAAACGCATGGCGGCGCCTGCGCAGACAATATCAGAGCCCCCTTCTCCCAAGAAGTGATACCGCGGTTGCGGTTTGATCATCCAATTGATTTTATCGTCTTAGGTTATGGTTCGCGCCTCACTCGATAATTCGGCTTATTACCTCAACCGCGAAGCCTCCTGGCTGGCTTTCAACCGGCGTGTGCTCGAAGAAGCGCAGGACGAGAGTAATCCGATACTGGAGCGACTCAAATTCCTCGCCATCAGTGCCAGTAATCTCGACGAGTTTTTCGAGGTGCGTGTAGCTGGCCTGGTGCAGCAGATTGAAGATGGATACACAGAAGCGGGGCCGGACGGACTTACGCTGCTGCAAGAGCGTGATGTTGTTTCGCAGGAAACCCATGAGTTCGTGGACGATCAGTACCTTTGTTGGAACGAAAAGCTGCGGCCTATGCTGGCTGAAAATGGCATTCGCGTGCTTGGCCTGCACGAGCTGGATGCCACCGCGCGAGCGTTCATCGCCGATTATTGCGAACGCGAACTGGATTTGTTGTTAACTCCAGTGACCGTGGACCCTGCACATCCTTTTCCGCGGGTGATTAACAAGGCCCTGTGCGTGGCCTTTCTGCTGCGCCGGCGGCGCCGGTCGTCCATGACCTATACGGGCGTCATTACAGTGCCGCGCGCTTTGCCACGGCTGATCCGCCTGCCCTCCGAAGGAACCGACGATTTCATTTTTCTTGCCGATCTCGTGGCTTACCATGCCTCCCGGATGTATCACGGATACGACATCGTCTCCTCGGCGGCGTTCCGAGTTACCCGCAACAGTAATCTCTACCTGGCGGAGGAGGAGTCTCGCAATCTGCTAGAGTCGGTTCGGACCGAGCTGCACAATCGGCGCAAAGGTGACGCCGTCCGGCTGGAAATCGAATCCGAGGCCGATCCGGAAATCATCGAGCGCCTGCGCACCAACTTCGGTCTCGAATCGTGGCAGGTATTCTCCGTCAACGGACCGGTCAACCTTTCGCGCTTGTTCAATATTTATGAGCAAACGGAACACCCCGAGCTCAAGTTCAAACCTTTTCTTCCGCGCGAACTTCGTCTGACCGCTAAGTCGCAAGATCTTTTTGAGGAGCTTCGCCGCCACGATGTTTTGCTTCACCACCCGTTCGACTCTTTCGACGCTGTGGTTTCGTTTATTGAAGCGGCGGCGGATGATCCGCGCGTGCTCTCCATCAAGCAGACGCTGTATCGCACCAGCGAGCATTCGTTGATCGTTCCCGCGCTGATGTCGGCGGCAGCAAAGAAGGAAGTCACGGCGGTCGTGGAGTTGAAGGCGCGATTTGACGAAGCCTCGAACATCCGCTGGGCGCGCGATCTGGAAGACGCGGGGGTGCAGGTGTTCCACGGTTTAGTGGGGCTGAAAACACACTGCAAATTGTCGTTGCTGGTGCGGCACGACCCAGACGGTGTAATGCGCCGTTATGCCCACCTCGGCACGGGCAATTACAACACCACTACGGCGCGGATTTATACCGACGTAAGCGTGTTGACAGCCGACCCGGAGATCACCGGCGCCGTTCACGATGTGTTCAGTTTTCTCACGGCTTACGCCGAGCATCCAAATTACGGCCCGCTCATGGTTGCCCCGCTCGATTTGGCGGAACATTGCCTGGCTCTGATTGCCCGTGAGGCGGAGCACGCACGTCATGGGCGTCCGGCGCACATCATCGCCAAGATGAATGCGCTGCTGGACAAAAACATCATTATGGCGTTGTATAAAGCTTCGCAGGATGGGGTGAAGATCGACCTGATTGTCCGCGGAATGTGCGCTTTGCGCCCGGGAGTGCGTGGCGTCAGCGACCGCATCAGCGTGCGTAGTATTGTCGGCCGATTCCTCGAACACAGCCGTATTTACTTCTTTGCGAATGGAGGACAGGAGGAAGTGTATCTGGCTAGCGCTGACTGGATGCCGCGCAATCTCTACGAGCGCGTGGAAGTCATGTTCCCCGTCAAAGATGAGCTATTGCGAGAGCGAGTGCGGCAGGAGATTTTGTCATCGTATTTAGCCGACAATCTAAAAGCCCGGCTTCTACAGAAGGACGGGAGCTACGTTCGTGCCTGGCAAGCGCAAGGTAAGAGAAAGCCTCCGACGGGAGCAGCGGCCTTTAGCGCCCAGGATTTCCTGATTGGTCTGGCGGAAGGCCGGCAAGGGCTGGATGCAATTCCGGCCGCGCCAAGTCCAAGGAGCCGACGAGCGACGATGGGAAGGGAGCGTTAACGCATGATCATCTACTTTCTGCGTCACGCCAACGCGGGCGAGCCAATGGCCAACCCGAAAAAGGACGAGAAGCGCGCTCTCGACAAAGAGGGAATCGCACAGTGCGGAATGGTCGGCCGAGCTCTGGCTGCGTTGGATGTTCAGGTGGATGCGATGATCTCGAGTCCGCTGAAACGCGCCGTTCAAACCGCGTCGCTGGTGGGCAATGAACTCAGCTATGAGGGCAAACTGCAATTCGAGGATGCGCTTCGGCCCGGCGCTACTTTCGCGGATTTTCGCAGACTGCTTGAGAAATACTCCAAGCAAGAAGCGATCATGGTTGTCGGCCACAATCCAAACCTGAGCGAGTTCTTAGGACGCAGCATTAGTGAAACCGGATGCGAAGCCGGAACGGAGTTGAAAAAAGGTGCCGTAGCGAAAGTGGAAATCGACCGCAGCTCGGCCTTCCTGCATTGGTGCTTGACTCCGAAAATCCTCCGTGCGCTCTACGCCGCTGCGGCGGAGAGTTCGCGACCGAAGACCTCACGAAAATAGCTTTGCTCCTTCTCCACTGCCCACAATTCCAGGTCGACGCTGCTTCTTTGCTTGGTGACTAACGTCAGCTTTACTTCGCCTTCATGCAGGCGCATGCGCGCTGTCCGGATCGCGGCGGTACGACTTAGGTTGAGCGCGCGGGCCAGCCGGAGAAGCAGGGAAGCCTTGAGTACACACTCCTGGTCCGCAGTAGGGAGCGCCTTGATGGGAGCGTCGCCGGGCGCCGGTCGCGACTTCCCCAGATACCGCGCAATCGCTGCGATGATTCGCCTCTGCTCCGGAGTGTAGCCCAGAATCTCGGAGTTGGAAATGATGTAGTATGCGTGCCGATGCCTGCCGTTGCGGTTCACGTAATCGCCCACTTCGTAAAGCATGGCAGCAGCGGAAAGCCATTCCTCATATTGCGGTGGCAAGCCGTGTACGGATTTCAGAGCGGCAAACAACTGCATCGCTGACGCACGCACGTGTAGTGCATGGTCCATGTCGACTCGATAGTGCGAGACCGCCGCGCGGATCGAATCCCAGCGTTCCGATTCGATCTGCTTTCCCGATCGCGTAGTGCGGTCGTACTCGGCCGCCATCTGAGCCAGTAACCCATCGCGCAGTCCGAGGGGTGAATAGCGGAATCCAGCCAACTGACAACGTTCCAGAAGTCCAAGGTACACCGCTGCTCCGGGCACAATGATCTCAGCACGACGAGGGCCCACGCCCGAGAGCGTCTTGCGTTCTTCGAGTGGCAGTCGCGCCAGCAGCTTGGCAATGCGTCGCATTTGTGTTTTGGACACAGTGGCCGCGCGCGAACCCTTCGTTTTGTAGAGGCCGTGGCAGATCGCAGCCAATGATTCCGCGGTCCCCGACGTCGCGATGACCACCTTCGGGCGGGCGCGCTTGATGCGGTCGGCGGTGCGCTCGATTTCGCGCGAGATGAATCCCCGCAACTGACGCATCTCGGATTTACGCGGCGGATCATGTCGCAGAAACTCATTGGTCAAACGTACGGCGCCGAGCGGCAGGCTGACAGTATTTCGAATGTGACCCTGGCTGGAGATGGTTAACTCACAACTGCCTCCGCCCAGGTCCGCCATCAGCACCGGGGAGGAGTTCACTCGCAGAGTTGAAACCAAGCCAAGATGGATGAGCCGAGCCTCTTCCAATCCTGAAATGATTTCGACATCCCAACCGGTGGTCGAGCGCACCCATTCGAGAAAGGCTCTGGCGTTGCGCGCATCGCGCAATGCGCTGGTGGCAACGACTCTGACGGAATCCGCGCCCGCATTCTGGACCGCGCGATGAAACCGGCGGAGGACTTTCACGGTGGTGGCGATCGCCTCAGGAGACAGAAAACTGCTCCGGAAGACCGACTCACCTAAGCGCGTGACTTCCCGATCCTCAAGAATGTTGGTGAGGCGGTGCTTGGTGAGGCGAGCAATCTTCAGGCGGACGGAGTTTGATCCGATATCAACGGCAGCAAGGGTCGGCATGGCGGAAGGGCAACAGTGTACCGCCGAAGCGGGACGTGCTCGAAAAAAATGTAACGGCCGGGTTGCGGGTTGCGGTCGGTTGTCTGGCTAACGGACCGTTTTGAACGGATTGAATATCCGCACACCAAGCGAGGCGAAATTTCGTTCATTCCGCGTGGCCACAGTTAGTTCGTGAATTCGCGCGGTTGCTCCGATCATTACGTCTTCGAGCACCTCATCTGGCCTTCCGTGCATCAGGCGTGCCCACTCGCGAAAACACAAAGCGTCCATCGGCAACACCTGGTAGGAGTCTTCCAGAAGGTCGATCCAGGACTGGATCTGCGCAGCTTTTTGTGGGTCTTGACTGCGAGTCTTCTCCACTCCGGCCTGTAATTCGCCGATGGTCACCGCGGAGAGGTAAATCTGACTCTCTTGTAGCTCAGACAGCCAGCCGAGCACGGCGCCGTGAGGTTTCGGCTTCCGCAGTTCGGAAACCACGTTGGTGTCGAGCAAATAACGGTTCACCGGAATTCAATGGTTGGACGCCGGCGAAATCCGCGGCGTTCAGGAATCAGATTCTCAAAGCGCGGTCCCGGACCGATCAGCAGTTCTTTCAGGCTGGGGCGGGCTGAGTGTTGCAGACGCCGCCATTCATGGATCGGAACCAGAACGGCTGTCTCAATACCGCGGCGAGTCACGACCTGAGGTCCGTTCTTGATCGTGGCATCCAGGAATTCGCTGAAACGAGCCTTCGCATCCTGCACCTGCCAAGAAGCCACTACGCACCTCCGCAAACCCCGATTATATAACTAGTCAGATGACTAGTCAATTCGTGGCAGACTCGGGGCTGATCGTAACTAGCCGACAAATATGCTGGTTGGGCCTCAGGCCACCGCGACGCTTGCTTCGGCAGCTTCTGCGGAAGGCTTGCGACTCGGGACGGTGGCGCGAACCGGCTCAGATTTTTTACTGAAAAGTGCCACACGGGTTTCAGCCACCGCGTCCACGCTTTGGCGGAACTTCGCCTGCGTCACATTTCGCAGCATGGCCACTAGCGCTGAGTCTCGAACGCCTCCGAAAAGCGCCTCTGCTTTCTGAGTTAATTTCAGCCAATCGTGCCAGTCGCCGATGACGTCCTGCATGTGCTTGAGTTGGTCGATGACGCGCTTTGCCTCTGCGTCGGGGTCAGCCAGTTCTGCGATGTAACGAGCTCGCTTTCCGATGATCCGGTACTGGTGGAGCGTTTTTTCCGTAAGCGTCACGTGCTCTCGCCCGAGCTTGGCGAGTTTATTGAGGGTCAAGGTCAGCGGCTCCGTATCCTTGGGGATATCGATCTCGCTGAGAGCACGCTTCAGTCGCTTCGTTACCTCGTCGGCGGTCTTACGATTGAAAGCCTTCGCCAGTTTATGTTCGTGCTTGGCGCGATCTTGCATCAGAGCGCTCACAAACTCAGATTTGTGTCCATTGCCTTCGGGAATCTTCAAGTTTCGCAATGAAGCGATTTCCACGTCCAAGTCCCGCACGCGCCCAGCCTTCTTGCGCAGCCGCGACAAGAGCTTGAGCAACTTTTTGTCGTTGCGGTTTAGCGGCGGAACCACTTCGCTAAGCAGAGCCTCGACACGCCGGCTGTTGGTACGAAATTTGTGTACGCTCTCTGGAGCCGGATTTTTCGCAAGCTTGGTCAGCTCGCGAGCCAATCTTTGAAAAACCAGACGGCTGCGTTTTAAGTTAACGGGCATATCCAGCTCTCAGATACCGAGAACGAAAGCTACAAGGGAATCCAACAAAATGCAATCGAGGAACTTCGAGGGATTCGTTCCTCAGCAACCGCGGTCAAATAAGGCGCGCCCCACAACAGCAAGGGCTATTTTAACACTGCTGTAACACGATTCTGCTAGCCTCACCCTAGATGGCCAACCGAGCTCTAGGAGCGCCACGTTTGACAGGACCGCAACCCATTGCAAAACCAGAGGTTGCAGCGAGTTCCGACGTGCAAAGCCAGCCGCTTCTCGGGGCCGGAAACAGCCACGTTGCCGACGCGATCTTTCACTTCGCGATGCTGGCCTGCGGGTTGTGTGTGCTCGCGCTAGTGGGAGTGATTCTTTACGAACTTGTTAAAGGATCAAGGCTGTCGTGGCATGCTTTTGGGCTGAAGTTCTTTTTCCAGAGTGAATGGGATCCGGTGAACGAGCAGTTCGGCGCGCTGCCGTTCGTGTATGGCACGCTGGTATCTTCATTCCTGGCACTTCTTCTCGCCGTACCTCTCGCCATCGGTGTGGCCGTCTTCATCACCGAAATGTGCCCGCGTTGGCTCAAGGGCCCTCTGGCGTTTACCACGGAACTTCTGGCAGCGATACCGAGTGTGATCTATGGGCTGTGGGCGATTTTCGTGTTGGTGCCGCTTCTGCGCCAATATGGGGAGCCTTTTTGCGCGCGCTATTTCGGCTGGACGGGATTGTTTGAGGGACCGCCCTACGGTATCGGAATGCTCGCGGCCGGAATCATTCTGGCCATCATGGTCGTGCCGATCGTTTCTTCCATCACGCGAGAAGTAATGACTGCCGTGCCCCAGCAGCAACGCGAAGCGGTACTTGCTCTGGGAGCGACCCGCTGGGAGATGATTCGAACCGGCGTTTTGCGAAATGCGCGGGCCGGGATTCTGGGTGGCGTGATCCTTGGTCTGGGCCGCGCTCTTGGCGAAACCATGGCGGTCACGATGGTGATCGGAAATCGGCCGGAGATCGCAAAGTCACTGTTCGCTCCCGGCTACACCATGGCGAGTGTGATCGCCAACGAATTCAGCGAGGCTACGGGCGATACTTATCTGAGCGCTCTCATCGAGATCGGATTGGCTCTGTTTATCGTTACCATTATCGTAAACATTCTGGCCCAATTTCTGGTATGGACAGTAACGCGAGGCACTCCGGCGAGAAGCCATGCCTGAGACTGTGACTGCTACCGCCGACTTTGCAGCTGCGCCGATCAGCTTATGGCGGCGTGGTATGAATTCCTTTGCGACCTTTGCGGCCGCAGTCTCCGTGATCTTGGTTCTACTGCCCCTCGGCGCCGTTTTCGGATACCTGGTTTACAAAGGGATCGGCTCTATCAATTGGGCCTTTCTTACGCAAACTCCCAAACCAGTAGGCGAAGCTGGCGGCGGTATGGCGAATGCAATCGCTGGTTCTGCGTTCATCTTATTGATTGCCAGCGTCATCGGTGTGCCTATCGGAATCGGCGCGGGCATTTATCTGGCGGAGTACGGACGCAACCAACTGGGAAACATAATCCGCTTCACCGCGGACGTGCTGAACGGAGTTCCCTCCATCGTAATTGGCATCGTGGCCTACGGGATCGTGGTGCTCTCGCAGGGACATTTCTCGGCCCTGGCCGGCGGAGTTGCGTTGGCAATCATGATGATTCCGACCATCACTCGCACAACCGAAGAAATGCTTTTATTAGTACCCAACGCAGTGCGAGAGGCAGCTTACGGTTTGGGTGTATCGCGCTGGCGTACTACGTTGTCGATTACTCTGCGAACCGCAACGTCAGGCGTGATCACAGGTGTTATGCTGGCTTTTGCGCGCGTGGCCGGTGAAACTGCCCCGCTTCTGTTCACCGCCTTCGGCAATCAATACTGGAATTGGAAAATCAATCAGCCGACGGCCGCACTGTCATTGCAGATTTTCACCTACGCGATTTCACCGTTTGATGAATGGCATCGTCAGGCTTGGGCGGGAGCATTAATCTTGATTGTGCTGATCGTGGTTGCAATAAGCGCGGTGCGCCTCGTCGCAGGCCGCGGAATGCTCAAGGGAGCGAACTGAACCATGGGCGTGGGCATTAAAGTCGACAAGCTGAACGCATGGTTCGGCAAAACACAGGCGCTCTATGACATCACCATGGACGCGCCAGCCAACCATGCCACTGCCATCATTGGACCCTCAGGATGCGGCAAGTCTACCTTCGTGCGTTGTCTCAATCGCATGCACGAGACTGTGCCCGACGCTCGTGCTGCTGGGAGAGTTCAGATCGGAGAGCTCGACGTTTACAACGGAACGTCAGCAGTCCAGATTCGGCGGCGCATCGGCATGGTGTTTCAAAAACCGAACCCGTTTCCGACCATGTCGATTTACGACAACGTGGCTGCCGGGTTAAAGCTCAATGGCTTTCACGACCACAAACGTCTTGATGAGATTGTGGAGCGCTCGCTGAAACTCTCCGCGTTGTGGGACGAGGTGAAAGACTCGCTTCGCAAGAAGTCCGGCGCCAGCCTGTCTGGCGGGCAGCAGCAGAGGCTCTGCATCGCGCGCGCGCTGGCGGTTGAACCACAAGTCCTGCTCATGGACGAGCCCTGCTCAGCGCTGGATCCCATCTCCACCGGCAAGATCGAAGAGTTGATCTTCCAGCTCAAGGAAAAGTTTACAATCGTTATTGTCACGCACAATATGCAGCAGGCGTCGCGCGTGGCTGAGTTCACTGGCTTTTTCCTTTTGGGCAAGCTGATCGAACTCGACAAGACGGAAAAGATTTTTACTACACCGTCCGACAAGCGTACAGAAGACTACATTACAGGCAGGTTTGGATAATGCGCACCCGCTTTCAGCAAGGATTGGACGATCTTCGCGCACGGTTGCTGCGCATGGGCGGATTAGCCGAGCAGGCCGTAGATCGCGCCTGCCAGGCTTATATTGACCGCGATCTGGCCCGTTGCCACATGGTGCTCGAAGGCGAATTCCAGATCAATGTCGCCGAGCGGGAAATTGACGAACTGGCGTTTGACCTGCTCGCGTTGCAACAACCCATCGCCGTGGACTTGCGTTTCATTCTGGCGGTCACCAAGATCAACTCGGACCTGGAACGGGTGGGCGACCAGGCGGTCAACATTGCCGAACGAGCCATGGATCTGGTGGAACTCCCCAAGGCGGAGCTTCCCGTCGACATCCCGCGCATGGCTGCGGCGGTTTCGGCCATGGTGAGGCGTTCGCTGGAGTCGTTTATCGAAGGCAAAGCCGAGCTAGCTCAGGCTGTGCTCGAAATGGATAACGTGGTTGATCGCATGAAAGACGAAGCTTTCATCACGCTGGTCAAGACCATGAATGAGCGGCCCGAAGTAACCCGCCAGGCCTTGGACGCGTTGCTGGTCGCCCGCAATTTGGAGCGCGTTGCGGATCATGCCACGAATATCGCTGAAGACGTAATTTTCTGGGTGCGTGGAGCGGATGTTCGTCACAACGTCGCGCCCGAAACCCCGCTCCATCAGGCCAGCACTGACACTCACTAAATAGAGCATGATTTGTTTCGATCAGAGGCCGGTCAGCTTGTCTGACCGGTTTTGCTTTTCCGGTGATAGGCTAAAACATCTACCACCCAGGAGGCAGGGCTTGCGCAGGATCCTCTATCTTCTCGTTTTGCTTTTTCTTACTGCCTCGCTCGGCGTGCTCGCCGCACAAAGCCAAAAGGAGGCGAGGCAAATCTCGCTACCCACGAGTAAGAGTTTGACGCTTCCTTCGCCCGGGGTGCTGGGCTCGCTGAACGGTTTCACTTCCGCGATGGCCGTTAGCCCCGACGCGCGTTATGCTGCCATTCTGAACGACGGCTATGGCACGCAGAAAAATCACGCGCATCAGTCCATCGCGATCCTCGATCTAAAGACCAACCAACTTGCTGATTTCCCAGAAGACCGCTTGCCCGAGGATGCGCATCAGAGCTATTTCGCCGGTTTGGTGTTCAGTTCCGACGGTCAGCACCTTTACGCTTCGATTGGTTCGATTACTGACCCTACGGGAGAGAAGCCGGGTGATACCGGAAACGGCATCGCAGTCTATCGCTTTCATGAGGGCAAGGTTAGTTGGGATCGCTTTATAACGATCCCGCCGCAGAAGATTGCTGCAGGAAAAAGAGTGGGCCAGGGCGTCCAAAAAACTGACAAAGGAACGGTCTTGCCTTATCCCGGCGGTCTTACGGTAATCTCCAACGCCAACGCTCCTGACAAATTGCTCGTCGCGAACAACCTCTCGGATAACGTCGTTCTCCTCGACTCGGCGAGCGGCCAGGTTCTCAGGCAGATTGACCTGAGCACTCACGAGCTGATTCCGTCTTCGTTTCCTTACACAGTGGTTGCGTCGCACGACGGCCGTCGCGCCTGGTGCAGTTTGTGGAATGCTTCGCGCGTGGCTGAACTCGACCTGGAGAAGGGAACGGTCACTCGCTGGACTCCTTTGCTTGAGCCGAAAGATCCAACTTCGGCAGGCTCGCATCCGACAGCGATGCTGTTGAGTCCGGATGAGAAGCTGCTCTACGTGGCGCTGTCGAACTCCGACCAGGTGGGCGTGATCGAAACTGAAACTGGTTTGCTCAAGTGGGTTTTGGAGACTTTGCCTAACGCGGCGATGCCTCACGGAACCTACCCCGTTGCGCTCGCACAATCGAAGGATGGCAAGCGACTATTTGCCGCTTGTGCATCGCTCGATGCGATTGCCGTGTTCGATAGCTCCCACTTGGGCATCGGCAATGCGGCCCCCGATCTGTTGAACATGACAAGCGCCATCGGCTTTATTCCCACTGACTGGTATCCGAGCGCCCTGGCAACGGTCGGTGACGATCTTCTCATCGCCACTTCCAAAGGGCAGGGAACTGGGTCCAACAGCGGTCCGGACAATCTACAAAACGAGAAGTGGCATCGCGATCATCCTTACATTGCAACTTTGCTCTACGGTTCGATTGCCCGACTCAAGATCCAAGATGTCGAAAAGCAACTTCCAGAACTTACGCGCCAGGTGGAAGAAAGCAATCTTCTGCATTCCAACCCAAGCCAGATCCAATTTGCGCAGAATTCCAACCCGATTCATCACGTGATCTACATCATCAAGGAGAATCGCACTTACGATCAGGTGCTGGGGGACTTGAAACCGGGCGACGGTGATCCGTCGTTAACCATGTATGGCGCGGACGTCACGCCCAACCAACACAAGCTCGCGCTCCAGTTCGGAGTGCTCGACAATTTCTACGACAGCGGCGAAGTTTCGGGCGACGGACACAATTGGTCGACCGCCGCCATCACCAGCGACTACAACGAGCAGACATGGCAGATTAGCTACCGCAGCAAAGAGCGCACTTACGATTTTCAAGGCAGCGTGATCGACGAAATCCCGCTCGACGAGAATGAGCCGGACGTCAACGAACCGGGTACAGGTTACATCTGGGACAACGTGGCCAGTCACGGTCTGACCTATCGCGACTACGGGGAGTTCATCTATGGGGTCTGGTGCAAGGCGACCGAGAGCAAAGCGACGGTTCACGAAGACACACCCGCGCCGAACTCATCGTGTCCCAAAAACATGGTGAGTAAAGGAGACGCGTTGCCGCCGAACGTTGGCCAGCCTCACGGCTCGGCTAGCCCGTGGCCGTGGGAGTTTCCAATGCTGAAAGCCACGGAGCCGACGAAAGCCGTGTTGCGCGATCACTTCGACCCTCTATTCCCCGATTTCAACACGGAGTATCCCGACCAGCTTCGTGCCGATGAATTCCTCAATGAGTTTGATGGATTCGTTCGTGCTCGCAACGAAAGCAAAGGAACCGGACTTCCTGCATTCGTTCTACTTTATCTACCCAATGACCACACGCACGGCACTACGCCCGGAAAACCTCGCCCAGCAGCGAGCGTCGCCGATAACGATCTCGCGGTTGGCCGCGTGGTCGAAGCGGTTTCCCACAGCCCTTACTGGGACGATACGGCTATTTTCATTCTCGAAGACGACGCCCAGAACGGCGCAGATCACGTCGATGCACACCGGTCTATCGCGTTCGCGATCAGCAAGTACTCGCCCGGTTCCGCCGATCACCCTTTTTTGGACCACCACTTCTACACCACGGTGAGCCTGATCCATACCATTGAGACATTACTGGGTTTGCCGCCGATGAATCAGAATGACGGCTATGCGCCTCTGATGTCGCCACTGTTTTCCGGAACCGGTAATCAGTCGCCATTCGCGGCCGATTGGAGTAACCGTGACAACGGACTGATCTATCAAATGAATTCTAAAAAAGGACAGGGCGCGAAGGAGTCCGCGAGGATGGACTTCACTCACCCGGATGCGGCGAATGCTGCGGTGCTCAATGCAATCCTGTGGCGCGATCGAAAGGAGAACCAGCCGATGCCGGCCGCCCAGCATAAAGTGTTTCGCGACCAACCCAAGTCAGACGGCGATTGATCCCATCGACCGCCCTACGCCTGCAGTCAACGCTGGGCCGCTACTCCGGCATCGACATCGGCAAATGAAAACGCGTTCGAGACATTGGGATATTCTTTTCCGCCGATCTCGACGTACGGGTAGACGAAATAATTCAGCGGTTTCCCCTCCTGCTTCGGACTTAACTCCAGGTCGCGTCCCATCGTAAATTCCACCCGATTGTCGTCGTGCGCGCCGAAGAAGTAGTCTTTTTTCTCCGGATGCTTCCATGCCTCGGAAATGTCTACCGGAATCCACCCGTGCTGCGGTTCAAAAAACTCGGCCCAGCAGTGGTATCCAGCAATTTCGGATGAGTGTTTGTCGGGAGGAAGCGGAAACCCGATTTCAAATCGCGCCGGAATTCCCTGCGAACGCGCCATGGCAATGAATAGGGAATGAAAGTCGGTACAGTTGCCTTTTTTGGCGTCACAGGCGTAGAGCACGTCACCGCGTCCCCAGCCGGTGCCTGTCTTATCGTAACGCATGGTCGTAAATACGTAATCGTAGATGGCGCGTGCCTTCTCGAGAGACGTGGTCTTGCCTTCGGTAGCCTTCACCGCTAGTTCTGCTGGTAATCCAGTCGTGGGTACCAGTGCATCCGGCGCAAGATATTCCTTTCTCTCCCGGTCGCTGAGTTTCACGGTTTCGAGATGCGGAGCATAAATTCCAAACGTCAGCCGCTCGTGACGGACAACATCGTAGACGACCTCGAAATGCAGGTCCTGCTGTTTAGCCTTTGAGGTCTCGGCGTAGTACATTTCGTTCCCGCGCCTCGACTCGCGGGTTTTCTTTAGAGGCAAGTCACCCGTCGCAGAGATGACCTTCACCGTCTGAAAGGCATCCGAGTGCGACTGCGGAATCCAGATTCGCACTTTCTCGCCGGAGGAAACATCTTTGACCGTGAAGGCATAATGAAAAGTGAAATGACGAATATCCTGTGCCCAGGCCATCCCGGCAAACGCGAGCAGCAACACAGGCAACAAAGGCCACAGCTTCCTTAACATGAGCAGCTTCCTTTCATAAGGCTGAAACAATCAACCGAAGACGACACACGGGCGTTTAAAGGTGGGACCGTCAAGAAGCCGCATCGTGGCACTGGCATCAGAGGAATTCCTCTAGTCAGCAGGTAGGAATATATTCTAAACGAGATCTGGACATTTTAGTTGGACGCTGCAACGCGGCGAACGAAGACGCGCCGTTGACAAAACTTCACAAAGCCTACGTTAGAATCTTGGTGTGCCCGCCGCCATCGAATGCCGCGACTTGCGCAAGACCTACGACGGCAAAGTAGAAGCCGTTCGCGGGCTGAACCTGCGCATCGAACGCGGAGAATGCTTCGGCCTTTTGGGCCCGAATGGGGCGGGGAAGACGACAACTATCGAGATCCTTGAAGGACTGCTCGATCCCACATCCGGCGAGGTCACGATTCTCGGTCACACCTGGCAGAAGAATCAACGCGAGGTGCGCGAGTGGCTGGGTGTTTCGTTGCAGGAGACCCGGCTGTCGGAAAAACTTACCGTCCGCGAAACCATCGAACTGTTTGCCAGTTTCTATCGCGAGCCGCGTTCCGCCGACGACGTACTCGACGACCTACAACTCGGTGAGAAGGCGGATGCCTTTGTGGGCAAGCTTTCCGGAGGACAGCGCCAGCGTTTGGCAGTCGCGACGGCGCTGGTGGGAAATCCCAGAATTCTCTTTCTCGACGAACCCACGACTGGACTCGATCCGCAGAGCCGCCGCCAACTCTGGGACATTATTCGCAGCTTCCAACGGAACGGCGGGACGGTCCTATTAACCACGCACTACATGGATGAGGCAGAGCGGCTTTGCGATCGGCTGGCGATCGTCGACCATGGCGAGATTATTGCCGAAGGAACGCCTTCTGAATTGATTGAGCGGCTCGGCGGGCATCACGTGGTGGAGTTTGAGGCCAGCGGCAACTCCAGCGACGGCTCGGCCCTGGATTCTTGGCGTGGGTTGCCAGGCGTAGAGTCAGTGCGCCACGACAATGGTCTGGTCAGCCTTACGGTGCGCGAGCCGCACCTGACGATTCCTCCGTTGCTTGATGCGGTCGAAAAACACGGCTCGCAACTTCTGCACCTCACCACGCGACAGGCGAGCCTTGAGGATGTGTTCGTCAACCTGACCGGCCGCCACTTGAGGGAGCTGTGAACGGCGAATTCGAAAGTGTGGCGACGGTCTCTGACCGGCCGCCTGAAATAGAAATCGTTGAATGATAGAACTCCGAACATGAGCCTCGCTCAAGAAACTCCGGCAACCCCAGTTCGGCCTCCCATACGGCGCAACGGCCGCTGGTCAGCTTTTTCGCACCTTGTAACCGTGCGAATGAAAGAACTCAAGCGCGAGCCTGAGGTTGTTTTCTGGGTGTTCGGCTTTCCCTTGCTGCTAGCGTTGGGACTTGGAATTGCTTTTCGCAACAAGCCGGCTGATGTGACCTTCGTCGCCATTGTCCAAGGCTCAGGCACACAAGATGCATTATCACTGATCGAGCGCTCGCCGCAGAAGTCTTCCATCCATGCCGAGCTGCTCGACAAACCTGCTGCACTTAAAGGATTCCGCCTCGGCAAGTACGATCTCGTGGTCGAATCTGACGGCAAGGGCGGCTTTCAATATCTCTACGATCCCGCGCGTCCCGAGAGTGTGCTCTCACGGGCTGAGGTCGACGACGCTCTGCAAGTCGCGGCCGGCCGCAAGAATCCACTGCCCACCTCATCCGTTATCTCGAACGAGCCCGGATCGCGCTATATTGACTTTCTCATTCCGGGATTGATCGGAATGAATCTGATGAACTCCGGCATGTGGAGCATTGGATTTGCGTTAGTGGATATGCGCCAACGCAAACTGCTCAAGCGTTTCGTGGCCACGCCTATGCGGAGAAGCGATTTTCTCCTGGCGCTGGCCGGTGGCCGGTTAGTGCTGATGATCGCGGAGGTCGGACTTCTGCTCGGCTTCGGTGCGCTGGTTTTTCATATACGAGTGGTTGGGTCGTTGCTCTCGATCCTGATACTCAGTGCAATCGGTGCCGTGGGGTTTGCTGGATTAGGCCTGCTCACGGCCAGTCGTGCGCAAAAGATCGAAAGCGTCAGCGGGCTGATCAATTTGATCATGATGCCCATGTGGATTTTCTCAGGCGTGTTCTTTTCTTACGAGCGTTTTCCGTCCGTCATCCAACCCTTCATCAAGGCGCTGCCCTTGACCGCGCTTAATGATGCTCTGCGGGCGACGATTCTAGAGGGCGCTCCACTAGCGACGCAGGCCGGACGGCTTCTTATTCTTGTCCTCTGGGGAGGGATTTCCTTTCTGCTTGCCTTGCGTTGGTTCCGTTGGACCTAGCGTTCCCTGCGCAGGCGCGAGCGTCCACGCCGTGCGGGCAGAAGCTAATTGTGGCAGGCTCGCGAAAACGTTACTAGGCAGTCTTCCGCGCGACGAATCTCAATGACGCCGAATTCATGCAATATCGCAGATGCGTGGGCGCCGGGCCATCATCGAAGACGTGGCCCAGATGAGCGTCGCATTCAGTGCATGACACCGCCGTCCTCACCATGCCCAGGCTAATATCTCTCGAACTGGTGACGTTCTCCTGCGCAATTGGCTGCCAGAAACTGGGCCAGCCGGTTCCAGAATCAAACTTCGTGTCTGAACTGAACAACGCGTTGTCGCAGCAAATGCAGCGGTAGAGGCCCTGGTCGTGCAGGTTCCAGTATTTTCCCGAGTACGCAAGTTCGGTATCCGCGCGCCGCGTAATGTCGAAAGCGTTGGGAGTCAGCTGCTTTTTCCATTCCGCATCGCTTTTGATCACTTTCGCCATCTGAACCGTTTTAAGCTGCTCACCCGCCTCGGAGAACGTAACGATCGTGACTTGCTTAGGTGTTTCGGTTGATGCAGCTTCTGCGAGGCGAGGTTTCCTCAACGACCACAATGCCAGTCCTGCCAGGGCCGACGCCGATGTCACCAAGAACCTCCGCCGCTGCAACCTGCCCAATACTCCATCTTTATCTATTTCAGACTCAAACATTCGCGACTCCCTTTCGAATGCTACTTGCCGGTGTAAAGCTCGGGAAACTCCTGGTGGAGATGAGCGACCTTCGGAGCATCGTTGTAGACGATGTATGGATTGTCTGGATGGTTCGCCGCGTAATCCTGATGGTAAGCCTCGGCTGGATAAAAGGCCTTCAAAGGAACAACCTGAGTCACGATTGGACGCGGGAACACGTGCGACGCCTCGAGTTGCGCGATATATGCTTCAGCGATCCGCTTTTGTTCGTCGTTGCCGTAGAAAATAACGGACCGATACTGCGTGCCTGAATCTGGGCCCTGCCGGTTCAACTCAGTGGGATCGAGCGCGACCGAGAAAAACACGCGAAGCAGTTGGCCATAAGTGATCTGCGAAGGATCATAGGTAATCTTCACGGATTCTGCGTGGCCGGTGTCTCCTGTGCTCACCAGTTCGTACTCAGCGGTATTGGATGCGCCGCCAGAGTATCCCGAAGTCGCATCGATCACGCCCTTAACATGCTGAAACACCGCCTGAATGCCCCAAAAGCAACCGCCTGCGACGACCGCCGTCTGCTCACCTTTGCTCGTGCCGACTGCCGCATCCACAGCCGGACTCGGGACCGCAGTGGTCGCTTTGTCTCCAGCGTTGCAGGCAATTGCGCCACCAACGGTTAGCATTAAGATCAGGGCACATATACGTGAAAAGCCATTCATGATGAAAGTCCTCCAAACCAACTTGCGCATCTTCCTCGCCTGGTTCATTAGAGTCGCGAGACCAATGAAAGTTACAAGGTCCACAGTAAGCGAACCGGGGGTGCTAACTTTTGTCGTGCTTGCGCATCCAACAGCCGAGGTTAATTTAAATACGACACCAATGAAAATTCTGCTTATTTTTACTACAGCCTTTCTTTGTCTTACGGCCGGGATGTCAACGTCGGCTGAATCGTCGTCGCGTTCAGAAATGCGAATTCCCGTGATGGTCGAATTGTTCACTTCTGAGGGATGCTCGAGTTGTCCTCCGGCGGACGCACTCCTGCAAAAACTAGATGTACAACCCATCGCTGGCGAGGAGATGATCGTTCTCAGCGAACACGTCGACTATTGGAATCACATTGGTTGGAAAGACCCGTATTCTTCACATTTTTACAGCGATCGGCAGAGTGCTTATGCCAGGCGCCTCGGGCTGAGCGACGTTTACACACCGCAAATGGTTGTGGACGGAACCAGCCAATTTGTAGGCAGCGACGAAACATTGGCCGACAAGGCCTTCGCCCAGGCGTTAACCAAGCCGAAGATTGCCATGCGCTTGACGTCTGTCTCGATCGGCGCGACGAATGTTTTACTCGCTCACGTGGAAACAGGCTCGCTCCAGGAATTCTTCGGGTTACGTATGGCAGACGTCTATGTTGCTGTCGCTCTCAACCGCGCGGAATCGCATGTCTCTCACGGTGAAAATGCTGGGCGTACGCTGGCGCACACGGCGGTGGTCCGAAGCATCGTGAAGGTTGGAAGCATTCGACAAGGCCAAGCCTTTGACCAGGATATTCAAGTAAAGCTGGACCCAGGCACTGATACTCACAATCTGCGGCTGATCGCCTTTGTGCAGGAACCGGGCCAGGGGCGCGTAATTGGCGCTGCCATGCATACGGTCGACGCCGCAATGACCGCTCGCAATTAACGCGCGTTGCGCTATGAGCTATCCCACTCCGCCGGTCTTTTCTGCTGTAACTTTCCTCCCGCAAGCGAATCTCAATGCCGGGATCGCGTTGCGACCCAATTTCAAACCAGACAATTCAGGAGAATCTTATGAAAAAGTTGATGTGCAGACTGATGGCGATGTGTTTCTTGACGGTATCCCTGGCGGCGTTCGCTCAGTCCGGCGGCGATACCATGAAGCAGGACAATATGAAGCCAGACACGACGAAGCAAGACCAGATGAAGAAAGACGACATGGCGAAGGACAAGAAGGCCAGTAAGACAAAGAAGACCAAGACCGACAAGAGCAAGTCGGATGATATGAAGAAAAACGACAGCATGAAGCACGATGACAGCATGAAGCACGATGACAGTATGAAGCAGAATTAGGTTAGCTCATAGGCCTTGGCACTTGGAGGACGGGCGTCTCGCCCGTCCTGCTGGGCAGGGTCGCCCAGCCTCCATCGAACTCATTTTCCCACAGACGCCGAACTGGCAAACTCTCCGTCGTCATCATCGTCTTTCTCGAGGCCAGCGCTTTCGTTGAGATACTGCTTCATACAACGCACGCAAGGTGTGTAACCCTCGCGACGCGCTTCGCTCGCGGTCATCGTTCGCAAATGTGCTTTGTCATGCAGCAATGGGCACCCCGCACCAGCATGAAAAAGCTTCCCATCCTCCGCAACCACGACCATCATTTCCGGAGGAACCCCGGTCCCGGGCTGGGCGTGTTCTGAACGCAGCTGGGGGCCGACGAAGGCCGACGAATCTCCGATTTCGAAACTTCCGACAATCAGCAGCGCCGCCGCTACCGCGACCATCCAACCAAAAGCAGTTCCTCGCTGGCGCGGCATATTCTCTTCAAGCCTTTTGTGCAATCGCTGGCTGAATCCCTGAGGTGGTTCGAACATTCTGTCCTCCCCATAGAGGCCGATCACGTTGCGAGTGCCATCGAGTACCGCACTGCATTTCTGGCACCCGCGAAGGTGCTCATCCATGGCGACACGCACTTCGGGGGAGACTTCGCCATCGAGATAATTCGAAAGCTCGTGCCACACCTGCTCACAGGTCACTACCATGGCTTGGTCCCCTTTGCGAATGACAACTTGCTGCTCCAGCTGCCGCCGAGCCCTGGAGCCAGCAGATCGCGCAGCATGAGTCGCGCCCGTAGCAATCGTGTTTTAACCGACGCCGTGGAAACACCGAGAGTCTTGGCCGTTTCTTCAATACTCAAATGTTGCATGTCGCGCAGCACGAAAACCTCGCGGTATTTCTGTCCCAGCGATGCCAGCGCTTCCGCCAGCTTCTGCCGTACCTCGCTTCGTTCCAGGGTTTCCGACGGAATCTCGCGCCAGTCTGCAAAGTCGCGGGGCACGTAGTTGCCCTCGTCGTCTTGGTGATCGACGATTGGCTGCATAATTTCGACATGCTCTTTCCGTCTTCGCATGCGCGCTTCATTCACCGTGATCTGAATCAGCCAGGTGCTGAATCTTGCCTCTGCCCGAAATTGCCGAATGTGTTTGAAAGCTTTTAGAATCGCCTCTTGAGCCACATCCTCCGCGTCCGCTTCGTTACGTAAGATTGCGAATGCTGTCGAGTACACGCGCCGTTCGTAAGGTCGAATCAGCTCGTAAAAAAGCTCATGCTCACCGTCGCGAATACGGCGGATCAGCATTTCTTCGTTGAGCCTCTCGGCTCGATTCTCCACTGAAATCGCCTCTTCCGGCATTACTCCCCACTGTAATACAGAAATTACGACGTCGTGCGCGGCAGCTACTTCGGCAAGTATTCTGGATTCTTCTTCCATCCGGTCAGCATGGAAACGAAGTTGTTCCAACCATGGAGGACAACCATTACCAGATGACCGAATACAAAAGCCAGAATTGCCCACATGATCAGGAAATGCCACAGCCGCGCCCAATGGAAGCCTCCCATCATCCACGCCAGCCAGGAAAACTGCACCGGCTTCCATACCGCAAAGCCGGTCAACACAGACAGCACGCCCAGTCCGATCGCGGATGTGTAAGCGTGCTTCTGCAACGGATTGTAGGCTTCTCTGACCGGTGGCTTCGGGCCAAAGAAAAAATAGTAGCGAACCATCGGCCATACTCCGGGCAGGTCTCGCCGCACAAAAAGTACTTGCTTATAGTTGCCACTGAAAATCTGGTAGCCGATGTACACCAGTCCGGTCGCGATATAAATCCACATGAATGTGAGATGCCATTGCAGCGCGCCGCCAAGCCACCCGCCGATGGCAAACGACTCCGGCCAGTTGATCAAGTCTTTCTGCGGAATTTTGGCGCCGAAGCTTGGAAAGGCTCGAAAGATTTGGAGTCCGCTGCCGATCATCACGAACAACGCCACAGCATTCACCCAATGGCAAAGGCGAACGAGAAACGGATGCTCGTAGACCGCTTCGCTGACCTCCCCAGCCTTCGCGTTCTCGATGGCAATCGCTTGCGTCGACATGTGCCCTCCTCGGCGCGGTTAGAGTCCGTAAAAGTACGAGTAGCCCTGGTCTTCCCAGTAGCCAACCCGTTGCAACACATTGGTCACTTTCAGATCAGTTAGATATTTGGCTTGCTTATAGCCGACTTTGGTCGGGATCGTCAGTCGCAAAGGCGCGCCATGCTCGCGAGTCAATGGCTGGTCATACATTTCGTAGCACAACATGGTCTGCGGATGCAGAGCCGTCTCCATGTCAAGCGTTTCGTAATAATCGTCGGCGCACTCGACATAAACGAAGCGGGCAGTCATATCAGCGCCGACCATCTTCAAGAAATCGGAGAGATGCACGCCGCCGAAGTTGCCAATTACATCCCAACCCTCCACGCAGATGTGCCGCGTGTTCTGGTTGAACTTCGGCAGAGTTTGAACCTGGGCCAGGATGTAGTCGCCGGGTTTCCGCACTGCGCCTGAGACCGTGAGATTCCATTTGTCGAAATCAATGCCGGGGTCGGCGACGTCGTAGCCGTTAATGGGGAATTTAGGAAACGGAGTGAGTTCCGAATCGGCAAAAGTAGGGGCGAGGTGACCAGTACGAAACATCTTTGCCGAGACCCAATCGCTGAAGCCGAGCCCGGCCTTCAGAAGTGGTTTCTGCAGCGCAGGAATCGCAAACGCACCCAGCGCGAGGACGGGCGTCAGCTTCAAGAGTTCACGCCGGGTGATGCGCTTGAATTGTTTGTCGGTTATTTGCGATTTCATAAGTGCTCCTGGCCCCGGCTCGACAGAGATGGGATTCGCCGGCCGTCAAAAAGTTGCATGCGACGAGGCGATCAAACCCTGTCGCCAGTGAGGTTCCGACACACAAGTCGATCGCGGCTGAATCTCAACGAGCGAACATTTCTTGCAAATGAGTTCCCCAAGGATGATAATTTGTATCACCTTTGGGCTTTATTCGTGAGCGGGAGTAGTTCAGCGGTAGAACGCCAGCTTCCCAAGCTGGATGTCGCCGGTTCGATCCCGGTCTCCCGCTCCATCATCTTGTCAGTCGAGTTGTGATCCCAGGTTCCCATATCCCACAAATTTACAGTCGTTTGACGATTCTTTACGTTCAGTTTGCGGTTAACTGTGTTGCAATATGTGTTAGCAATTTCAGCGGCATTTGCAACCACAAGGGACGGCTGAGACCTCGCTCCGTCCTGAAGATTTGAGCCGAAAGACATGAGACACAAGGTAACGAGATCGCGGCCAACAACCACGTCGATGCTCACTGCCTCGATGACTCTCAGTGTGGCTTGCTTGGGTATCGTTTTGCTGAGCCAATCGGCAATAGCCCAGAGCCAGGAGGCTGCGACGTCGGCATCGTCCAGCGCGGTGGCGAAGCCCGTGGGAACGGTGAAAGCTCTTTCCGGAAATACCATAACCCTTACCACCGACACAGGAGCAATGGTAAACGTCGTAGTTCAGGATTCCGCTCGCCTGGTTCGCATTGCCCCGGGGCAGAAAGATCTGAAAGACGCGGCACCCATCCAGTTATCGGACGTGCAGGTGGGAGACCGGATACTGGCACGTGGCAAAGCCTCAGACGATGGCAAGTCGGTCGCAGCTTCCTCCGTGATTCTCATGAAAGAATCTGACGTGTCTGCCAAGCAGGAGCGCGATCGCGAGGATTGGCAGAAGCGCGGAGTGGGAGGATTGGTCAGCAAAGTCGATGCGGCGAACGGAACCGTTACGCTGTCAGCTCCGCCAGCCAGTGACGCCAAGCCGGTTACGATTCGCATTTCGAAATCCACAATTATTCGCCGATACTCTCCCGACTCGATCAAGTTCGACGACGCGAAGCCCAGTAGCCTGGATGAGATTCATCCTGGAGACCAGTTGCGAGCACGCGGGACGCGCAGCACAGATGGCACTGAACTGGCTGCGGATGAAGTGGTTTCCGGCGCATTTCGGAACATTGCGGGTTTGGTCACTGCGACGGATGCGAGCGCCAACACGATTACCGTGATGGACCTGGCAACAAAAAAGCCCGTAACGCTCGCAATCACTGCTGACTCGCAGCTCCGAAAACTGCCTCCTATGGTCGCACAACGGGTTGCGCAACGATTACGCGGCGGATCTTCGGACGCCGCAACTCATCCGCCGGCATCAGGAGCAGATTCGGCAGACGCTGCCAAGACAGGTCAGACCACGCCCCCGGGTAATGCTGCAGGCGCTCGTTCGGGTGGGCCACCCGACTTCCAGCAAATGTTGAAGCGAATGCCTCCCGTAACGCTCGCGGATTTGCAAAAAGGGGATGCTGTCATGGTTGTGACCACGGAAGGCAGCGCCAGTACTCAACCGACGGCGATAACGTTATTGTCTGGCGTGGAGCCCATTCTGTCCGCCTCGCCCACTGGCAATCAGGCGGCCATGCTTCTTTCTCCCTGGAATCTTGGGGGCGGTGGCGGCGATGCTGCAGCAGGTGCAAACCCATAGCTGAACGGCCCCATAGAATTGCTTCAGGAGAATTGATGAAGTCCCGCCGGTCTCGATGTCTTCCTATATTTGTCACGCTTTTCGCCTGGCTGCTGTTGACGAGCTATATGCGTGCCCAAACAACGGCAGGAACACTTCGCGGAAAGGTCACAGATCCTACCGGCGCAGTCATCCCGCAAGCAACGGTTACCGCCACCGGACCTGATGGGCAAAAGACAACCGCTGTCACTGACAACCAGGGAAATTACGAGCTGAAGGGATTGCCGGCGGGCAGCTACACCATCACCACGTCAGCCAAGGGCTTCGCAGTGTCTATCGAGGAAGACTTCGCGATCTCCGCAAGTCAAGTGCAACGTTTTGATATCGGGCTCGAGATCCAGGTGGAACAGGAAAAGGTTGAGGTCCAGGAAGAAGGCACAACCGTGAGCGTGAACCCGTCGGAGAATGCCAGCTCCATCGTGATCAAGGGGAAGGACCTCGAAGCGCTTTCTGATGATCCCGACGAGTTGCAGCAGGAACTCGAAGCGCTGGCGGGGCCTTCGGCGGGACCGAATGGCGGGCAGATTTATATCGATGGATTCACGGCGGGGCAGCTCCCACCAAAGTCTTCGATCCGTGAGATCCGCATCAATCAGAATCCATTTTCTGCGGAGTATGACAAGCTAGGTTATGGCCGGATTGAAATCTTTACCAAGCCCGGCACCGATCAGTTTCACGGCCAATTCCTGCTCGACGGCAACTCCTCCGCTTTCGACGCGCTGAGCCCGTTCGCGCCAAACCAACCGTCTTTTCACTCGGAGCTTTTTAATGGGAGCGTCAGCGGTCCGATTAGCAAAAAGGCTTCGTTTTTCTTCACTGCTCAGATCAGGGATATCAACGACTCCAATATTGTGAATGCGATCGTGCCCTCGGCGACGGACCCCCACCCAACGACTGCGAACTTCGCCCAGGCAGTTCCGAATCCCGAGACTCGAATCAATCTCGGTCCTCGATTCGATTTTCAGCTCACCCCGAGCAACACCTTGACCGTCCGTTATCAGTATTACCGTGATAGCGAGACCAACGATGGAGTGGGACAATTTTCTCTTCCTTCCCAGGCTTTCAACACGACTTCGGTTGAGCACACCGTGCAGATCAGCGACACGCAGGTCGTGAACACGAATATTGTGAATGAAACGCGATTCCAGTATCTCCGCGACGACAACAGTCAGACAGTGCCGAACTTCTCGCCCACCATATCCGTGCTGGGAGCGTTTACTGGGGGAGGGAATCAGATCGGAAACAGCTCGGACACACAGAACCACTACGAGCTGCAAAACTACACTTCCATCGTTCACGGCAACCACCTAATAAAGTTTGGTGGGCGGCTGCGCGCCATGACGGACTCCAACGTTTCGAATCAGAATTTCAACGGCGCATTTACGTTCTCTACTCTCTCGGCCTACGAAATAAATGTGCAGCCGGGAACCTCATGCCTGTCATTGCTGATAGCAGCATTGCCGACTGTACCCACGAGCGCTGCATTAGCAAATTGCGGCGCCAGCCAGTTCTCGATTACGACCGGGCAGGCTTTGTCCGAGGTCACGCTGGTGGATGCCGGCCTTTACGTGCAGGATGATTGGCGCATCCGGCCCAACATGACGCTCAGCTATGGCCTGCGCTTTGAAAGCCAGAACGACATTCACGACCACGCCGATTTCGCCCCTCGACTAAGCTTTGCCTGGGGATTGGGCGGTGGAGGCAAGAAATCAGCCCCCAAGACCGTGCTGCGCGCTGGGTACGGCATGTTCTACGACCGTTTCCCGTACAACCTTGTGCTGCAGGCAGAGCGTCTAAACGGGTTTACCCAACTACAAACGATTGTTCCTGGGCTCACGTCCGGAACCACTCCTGTGGAGCCACCTTCTCCAACTCGGTATCAAATCGCTTCTGGCCTGAGAGCTCCGTACACCATGCAGTCGGCAGTCGGCGTAGAGCGGCAGCTTGCGAAAAGCACCACTGCGGCCGTCACTTACATAAATTCTTACGGGGAGCATCAGCTTTTCCTTCGCAACGCAAACGCTCCCTTGCCGGGGACGACCGGCATACGCCCGTTCGGGGGAACGGACAATATTTATCAGTACGACACAGAAGGGATATTCCGGCAGAACCAGTTGATTGCCAATGTCCGGACCAACCTCGGATCGAAGCTTTCGCTCTTCGGCTTTTACACGCTGAACTATGCCCACAGTGACCTGGGAGCCGGGTCGGGTGGGGGCGGCGGCGGATTTTCTCCGGGCACATCCACCATCAGCGCTAATTTTCTTTCGAATTCCTACGACCCGATGGTCGACTATGGCCGGTCGCAGTTCGATGTCCGCAGCCGCGGAGTTCTCGGCGGCACGGTTTCCTTGCCCTACGCGTTCCGTTTGAACCCTTTTATTATCGTGAGTTCGGGCGTGCCCTATAACGTCACGGTTGGCCAGGATTTGAATGGTGATTCTATTTTCAACGACCGGCCTTCGTTGGTTTCGACGGCCCGGTGCAGCAATACGCCGCCGTACACTTCCGGCATCGCTTGCACACCCTTAGGTACGTTCAACCTATCTCCCACCGCCGGGTACACACCCATTCCAATCAATATTGGCACTGGCCCTACGCTGTTCACCATGAATTTGCGACTTAGCAAGACCTTTGGGTTTGGACGAGAAGTGGGAGCCGGAGCCGGCGGGCCTCGCAGTGGACAGGGTGGCGGGGGAGGAGGTGGTAGTGGCGGCGGACATGGCGGAGGCCCTCCTGGAGGTGGTTTGGGCGGCCGCGGTCTGGGGGGAGGAGGTGGCGGCGGCGGTCCCTTCAGCATGGGAGCCACCACCAATCGGCGCTATAATTTAACCTTCAGCGTCTCTGCAAGAAATGTTCTTAACCGGGTGAATCTGGCGCCGCCGACTGGCAATCTCAATTCGCCATTATTCGGGGAATCGAATGCGCTCGCCGGGGGCCCGTATTCGTTTGGCTCAGCTACCCGAAGGATCGATCTGCAGGTTCTGTTCTCGTTCTAGCGGCTTGCTGTTTCGCAAGGATATTGTTACAACTTTCAGTGGAGAAACCGTGAGAAAATTCAGACCTCTTGGCTTGTTGGCAGTGGGTATCCTTGTGTATTCGCTGGCCTTTTCAGGTTGCTCGGGCAGTGGCACTATCGCGGTTACGCTGTCTACCTCCGAAACGTCACTGAATCCCGGCCAAACGGCGACGATTATTGCCACGCTTACCAATGACAGGACTGATGCAGGTGTGACGTGGACGCTTACCGGTCCCGGCACCTTAAGCGGTAACACGACGACCTCAGTCGTCTATACCGCTCCCAGCACCGTAGCGGTCGCCACAAGCGCAACCATCACGGCAACTTCAGTAGCGAACACGACTATAACCTCGACCCAATCGATTTCGCTGGTCGCGGTCCTGACCATTACCACCACTTCGCTGCCCGCAGGTATTCTGGGCGTGGCCTATGACTCATTTATCAATGCCGCTGGTGCACCCGCACCCTTTACTTGGACGATAATTTCGGGCAGTCTTCCCCCGGGCTTAACTTTTCAGACCACAAGCACGAGCACCTCCGCCGAGATCACGGGTACGCCGACCGTCTTGGGCACTTCCAATTTCACCGTCCAGGTGGAAGATTCCTCGGACGCGATCGTGACCCAGGCACTGAGCATTGTGATCAATAAGCCGCCACCGCTCTCGGTGGCAACCGCCTCTTTGCAATCTGGCACGGTGAATATTCCCTATAATCCGAACAATGTGCCTTTGCAGGCAAGCAGTGGCGTTCAGCCCTATACTTGGGCTTTGGTGGGAGGCACCCTGCTGCCGCCGGGTCTTTCTCTCAGTTCCAGCGGCGTGATTTCCGGAACCCCCATCGCGACTGGAACCACGAGTTTTACGGTTCAGGTGACTGATTCGTCCGAGCCCGCGCATCAGACCGCCACGGCGAATCTGAGCATCACCATCAATCCAGGAGTTACAAATAACGGGAAATTGAGCGGCAACTACGCCTTCTCCGTACGCGGTTTTGACACGAGTGGACTTTTTGTGGCTGCAGGCAGCTTTTTCGCGGATGGCGCCGGGAACATTTCCAGCGGCATCATGGACATAAACGATACGACCGGGAGTTTTCCAGTCAATCAAACTTTCAGCGGTACATATTCAGTGGGTACAACTGGATTGGGATTCATGACGTTCAACATCGCCCCGACAGGCACGGGCAGCCGCACCTTTGCGTTCTCCATCACAGCCGGCGGAAATGCGAACATCATAGAGTTCGACGACAGCACGGGCGGATTTGCCAACAACTCGGCCCGCAATTCCGGGGTGCTTCTGAAGCAAACGATCTCCGTGCCCACCGGTAGTTATGCATTCGGTTTTGTTGGAATCGACTCGGGCAAGAATCGTTTTGGCGAGGCGGGAGAGTTTACCATCGGGTCGAATGGAGCAATTAGTGGTTCGCTGGATTCTGATGACGCCGTTAAGGGTGTCTCATCAGATGTTAGCTTCGTCGGCACGTACACCGTTGCGTCGAACGGTCGTGGCACGATCACGATCGGGGCCGACAGTTACATTTTTTATGTTGTCAACGCAGGGCAACTACTGGCCTTGGAAATAGACCCGTTCTCTCCTGGCTTACACCCTCTAGTGAGCGGTACGATGCTGCAACAGACGAGCAACAGCAATCTTGCAGGGAACAGTGTTTTCGAGCTGGCAGGGCTGGAGAGCACCACGACCGAGAGCCAGATTGGTCAGTTTATGGGCAGCGGTGGAAACTTCAGCGTGACTTCGGACCAGAATACCGCCGGCACGCTGACATCTCCGTCAGGTACCGGGACCTACAGCGTTGGCACGAATGGACGCGTAACGTTCCCGACCGGATCGGGGTTTCAGAATTCGCTACCCGTCCTATATCTTGTGACGACTAATCAGGCATTCATCATTGGCACGGACTCTGCGGTCAGTTTCGGGTTTATGACGCCGCAGTCCGGTTCACCGTTTACGACGGCCTCTCTGTCGGGGACCTACGCGGGAGGATCGCTCGCTCCCGTGGATCCCAGCGTCAGCAATGTAGTGACCGTCGCAGTGGCGGGATTGAACAGCTTGACCGTCACGCAGGACGTGAGCAATGCCAACGGACTTAGCTTAAACCAAGCGACCGGAGCCACTGCCTTAACGAACGCCACCACCGGCAGGTTTACTGCAACATTAGGAAGCACATCGGAGATTCTGTACATGGTCTCGCCATCGCAATATTTCGCGTTGGGAGGGGCGACGGACCCAACCGCGAGAGTGGACAGCTTCGGGCAATAGTGTCCGCGCGTCGACTGGCGAGTACTTATTGCGCTGCGATCAGCTCTTGCAGTCTTGCGCGGTAGCCGCGGCTGCATGAAAGTTGTTTGCCGTCGCGGAGAACCACTAGATACTCACCTCGATTGCAGGGCTGCAATTCTTTGATGTTTCGCACGTTCACAATAATGGAACGATGGATGCGGACAAATTCGTTGGGATCAAGTCTCTTGGAGAGACTTCCGATTCCTTCGCGCAACAGGTAACGACCGCCACTGGTGTTTACCTCAACGTAATTCCCAGCTGCTTCTACCCAGGCAATTTCATTCGTGTCGACGAACACCACGCGCCCAGCGGTTTTAATCACCAATCGTCGCTCAGTTTGCGGCCCGGTCTTGGCCTCGGCCAGCAAGTCGAGAATGCGATGGGTTAATTTACGATCATGCGCTTTAAGAAGCTCTGCCCGCGTTCGCTCAATGGCAGCGCGAAGCCTGCGCTCATCGATGGGCTTCAACAAGAAGTCCAAAGCGCGTGCTTCGAACGCTCGCATCGCGTGCTGATGACTGACGCTGGTTAAAATCACGATCGGCATATCTTCCTGAGCAATGCGATTCAGCGCTGCGAAGCCGTCGGCATCTTGCATTTCGATGTCGAGTAAGAGCAAGTCAGGCTGATGGGCCTTCACGGCGGCGATGGTTTGCAACGCGTTGCTGCACTCGGCGACGATCTCGACCCCAGTTTCCTCCGCCAGCAAAAGTCGCAACCGATCGCGGACCACTGCTTCTTCATCAGCGATGACGACGTCGATCTGAGGAATCATCATGCGAATTTCACGCAGACGGGTTTCGATTTGCGGAGACCATCCCATACAACTGTTTGACGCTCCAAAATACGAAATGGTTTGTCACAAAGTTCAGCGCATTGATATCTTTCTGCGTGCGATTCGCACCAGCTATGTGTTATGCGGGCCCGAGGTAGAACAGCGGGTGTCAGCCAGGCCGACACAAACAAAAAATACAAATTGGCCAACAAAGTGGATACACAACATCGTGATAAGACATGTTGTGACCGTTCCTGCGCTTGTCTTTTGAGAGGCGGGAAAGAACGGTTGTACTGATTTCCGTATACTCCGCGTCCTACTTTTATAGATTCCCGTAGGCCTGCAGCGAACGCGGCGCAACCCCGAGCTTACGGACGACTCACGAGTTTTCTTTCGTCCATCTCCGACTGAAATTCGTCCCGCGAGAAGAACGATTCATCCCTACGAGCGAGTTGACCAATCGATTTGGTGTGCCAGATGCATCGAGCGGCATGGACATTGGTGAGGCACAGCGCTGGTTTGAGCGCAAGCCTTCCAACAATCGTAGGAGGAGATTCATGAGTATTGCAAAGACGAGAACTTTACTGGCGCTAGCGCTGTTCCTGCTATCGCTCTCTGGACTGTACGGATTCGCACAATCTGTTACCTCCGGTGATCTGGCGGGCACGGTGACTGATGCGAGCGGTGCTGTGATCCCACAAGCCACGGTCACTCTGCGAAGTACCTCTGAAGGAACCAGCCAAACCACGGTGACAAATCAGAGCGGGAGCTATCACTTCTCTCTGCTCAAGCCCGGCAACTATGTAGTGTCCGCCACAGCCGCGAACATGTCAGAGACTCGACGTTCCGTCGATGTCCAACTAGGACAGATCTCCAGTGTTACGTTGGCTCTCAGCCCCCATGGCGAGAATCAGACGATTGAAGTAACTGCTGAGGCGCCGCTGCTGCAGACTGAGAACCCCAATCTGACAACGACCATTACCGAGAAGCAAATCGCGCTGCAGCCGAATCCGGGAAACGATACAACGTATTATGCGCAAACGACCCCGGGAGTAGTCATGAACGTCGGTGGTAATGCCGGCGGTTACGGGAATTTTGCCGCGTTCGGTTTGCCTCCCACCTCGAATCTGTTCACCATCAACGGAAATGACAACAACGATCCGTTCCTCAACCTGAACAACAGCGGATCGAGCAACCTGACGTTGGGCGCCAACGAGATGCAGGAAGTCGCAGTCGTAACCAATGGTTACACCGCTCAATATGGACGCATGGCAGGTGTACAGATGGATTCGGTGACCAAGTCAGGAAGCAACCAGTACCATGGCAACGCGAATTACTATTGGAACGGTACCGCGCTGAACGCCAACGACTGGTTCAATCCTGCCACGAACACGCCCAGACCTTTCGCGGTTAATAATCAATGGTCGGCTTCCTTCGGAGGACCGATCATCAAGAACAAGACTTTCTTTTTCGTCGACACAGAAGGCTTGCGCTATGTGTTGCCGTCTACACAGAACATTTTTCTTCCCACTCAGGGATTCGAGACGGCCGTGCTTAACAATCTGACCGCTACTGGCCGCGGAGCGGAGATTCCCTTTTACAACCAAATGTTTTCGCTCTACAACAGCGCTCCTGGATACGCTAAGTACTCCCCCGTGAGCGCTGCAGCCGACCCCACGCAAGGGTGCCACGATCTGACGACGTTCGCCGGATTTGGAGCGGGTGGAGCACCTTGTGCGCTGTTCGACCACGCCTCGGGTACGAATTTAAACAAGGAGTGGCTGATTTCAGGCCGGGTTGACGAAAACATCAGCAACAACGACAAGCTTTTTGGCCGAGTGCACTTCGATCGGGGACAGCAACCCACGGGCACCGACCTCATCGACCCGACGCTCTTCAATACTCTGAGTATTCAACCCACAAGCGATGGTCAACTCAACGAAACCCACGTGTTCAGCGCCAACGTGGTCAACCAACTGGTGGCGTCCGGCATGTGGTATAGCGCAGTTTTCAGGGAAGCCACTCCCGTCGGCGACCGCCTGAGTGTATTGCCATACAACAGCGTAACGATCAATGGCCTTCTCTCGAACCTCGGCGGCACTCAAGCCGCGGATACGAACTTTCCACAAGGACGCAACGTCACCCAGTATCAGATCCTTGACGATCTCTCCATCAATCACGGGAATCACACCTTCAAAGTCGGGATGAATTTCCGGCGCAATGACATAAGCGACTACGGTAACGAGTTCAACAGCTTTGGAACATTGGTTTTTGGAAATCTGACCGATTTCGCCAATGGAGTCTTGACCCCCGCCGCCGGCGACGCGTACGGGCAAAACTTTACCAACTTCCCGGTAAATCCTTTGGCCATCTACAGTGTGGGCATTTATTTCCAGGATGAATGGAAAGTTAGTCCCAACCTGAAGCTGACCGCAGCCATTCGCGCTGATCGAAACTCGAATGCGGTTTGCCAGACCAACTGCTTTTCTCGCCTTGCTGAGCCCTTCACTTCGTTAGATCACGATGCCACGATTCCCTACAATCAGGCAATACAGACGGACCAGCATCGAGCCTTTAGCGAGTTGCAGAAGGTCGCCTTCCAGCCCCGGTTCGGAATCAGTTGGAGTCCGTTTGGGCGAAATACTGTGATCCGCACCGGCATCGGCATGTTCACCGACCTCTATCAGGGCGTGATCGTGACCAATCTCGAGGCCAACGCCCCGACTCTCAACGCACTGGCCCTGACCGGTACCTCCCTCACCGGAAACGCAGCCCTGCCCGGAGTTCCGGTCGCTCCTGGAGTTACGATTGGCGGCGTCAACGACGTGCAAACTACGGCGATCCATTCCAACACGGCCTTTAACTCCGGATTCTCGTCTGGAGCTACGCTCGCCGACTTGCAAGCAGCGGTCCCGGGTTTCGCGCCGCCTGCCTTTTTCTCAACTGGCAAGATCAGCAATCCCACTTACGTAAAATGGAACCTGGAGATTCAACAATCTCTGGGATCCAAGACCTCCTTCGACCTCAACTATGTAGGCACGCATGGCTACGACGAGCTGATAGAAAGCAGCGCTGTCAACGCCTACTCGCCGAACGGCGCTCTTCCAATTCCGATCACCGCTCCCGATCCACGGTTCGGACCGGTCACACAGATCTACAGTGGCGGCGTGTCGAACTATGCTGGATTAGTCGCTTCCGTTACACGGCGAGCCTCCTATGGTTTCAGCGGCAGCGCAAGCTACACCTGGAGCCATGCACTTGACGAAACGACGGGACTGTTCAACACCCCCGTTTCTCTATTTAATTCGGTACCCTACCAATTGGATCCGAACAACCTGCGGCTGAACTACGGCAATTCGGATTTGGATATCCGCAACAACTTCACCGGAAACTTCGTTTGGGAGGAGCCGTTCAAATTCCAAAACCGTTTAGTGAACGAGACTGCGGGCGGTTGGTCGATCTCGGGTACTATTTTTGCCCGGTCAGGTTTGCCTTACTCGGTAATCGATAGCACGGCGCCAATCGCGAACATACCGCCGGGTGCGGGAGGTTTGCCGTCGCAATGGGGAGTTTATGCCACGTTGCTGAACCCGAACCAGAGCTTTCCAGGTTGCAGCGGTCCCGGCAACGGACCTGCGGGAGATGCTCACCAGTGCTTGACCACGAGCATGTTCGTTCCCGCGGGAGCGGAGACCAGTTTCGGCTCAGGCCGGAATCTATTCCGCGGACCTGGTTATTTTGATATGGATGCTGCTCTCATGAAGAACTTCGCCGTGGGTGAGCGAGTCAAGCTCACCATGGGCGCCAATTTCTTCAACATCCTGAACCATCCTCATTTCGCGACTCCGGAAAACAACCTGGTCGGAGGCATTGGCCAATTCGGCCAAATCTATGCGACTGCACCAACCCCAACCAGCATTTATGGCGCATTTCAAACTGCTGGCGTAACCGGGCGTTTGGTTCAAGTGGTAGGTAAGATCACGTTCTAAGAGACGTGATCTGCTGAAAAACGGGGCGGTCTCTGAGGAGATCGCCCTCTCTTCATTTCTGCGTAATAGTGACGTTCGACCATATCGAATGGCGGACGCCTGCTACTTTTGGGCACGTACCGACGTTACGTTACGAGAGCGTTTAGCGCACAGAGAAAATCGACGCAGCTGCCGCATAATAACTGCGGAGGTGGTTTTCAGTGTGGTTAAGGCTCGATTATCTGTCTTGTGTGCTTACAATCTTCTCGACCATTCTAGTTGGACGCAGGCATTGGGAAGGCTGGGTTCTGGCAGGCCTGAACAGCGTAATCCTCTGTCTCATCGGCATGAGAACGTCGCAGTGGGGTTTTATTCCAGCGAATTTGTTTTGTATCGTGCTCTATGCTGCCAACCTCAGAGCCTGGAGGAAAGCTGAGACTCCGTAAGACAAAGATTATCGGAGAGACTCTTCCACTTCGGAAAGCCAATCGGGCCGCTTCAGCACTTCGCGGGGCTTGGGCCCATCCGCTGCGCCTACGATGCCGTCGCGTTCCATCAGGTCGATGAGATGCGCCGCGCGCCCGTAGCCGATGCGTAGGCGGCGCTGCAGCAGGGAAGTGGAAGCCTTACCGAATTCAACCACCAACTTGACAGCATCTTCGTAGAGCGGATCATTTACAGCCTCCTCATCTCCGTCACCGCCAGCTCCAGATCCGCCGTCTTCACGCTCTTCTCTCGGAGCCTGCAGGAACTTCTCTTCGTATTCAGCGAGCCCCTGAGCTCGCCAGAATTCAACCACTGCGGCGATCTCCTTTTCGGTAACAAAAGGAGCGTGTAGACGGTGAACCCGCGCTGATCCAGACGGCAAATAGAGCATGTCGCCCCGGCCTAATAGCGCCTCGGCGCCATTGGCATCCAGTATCGTGCGCGAGTCTACCTTGGTGGCCACTCGGAACGACATACGCGCCGGGAAATTCGCCTTGATCAGACCTGTGATGACATCGACCGAGGGCCGTTGCGTTGCTAAGACCAAGTGAATACCAACCGCGCGCGCCATCTGTGCGAGCCGCGTGATCGATTCTTCCACATTGCTCGAATCGAGCATCATCAAGTCAGCTAATTCATCGATGATGATGACGATGTAAGGCAGCGGACGTTCCTCGGCACCCTCCCCGAACAGACTGGGCGTCCCGTTCTCGTCGAAGAGCTTGTTGTATTGATCGATATTGCGCACGCCCTTTTCAGCCAGCAGTTTCAACCGTCGCTCCATCTCACGTACAGCATTGCGCAGTGCATTCGCCGCCAACTTCGGTTCTGTAATGATCGGTGTGTAGAGGTGCGGAACGCCTTCATAGTTGCCCAGTTCCAGCCGCTTCGGATCGACCAGAATCAGGCGCACCTGATCGGGCGTCGCCTTGTATAGGATCGACATGATCATGGCGTTGATGGCCACGCTCTTCCCCGCTCCGGTCGATCCAGCGATGAGCAAGTGCGGCATGCCGTTCAAGTCAGCGGTCACAATCCGTCCGTTGATGTCTTTGCCAAGCGCCAGCGTGAGTTTCGATTTTGATCCAATGAACTCTGTGGATTCTATGTTCTCCCGCAGCCAAATGATTTCGCGTTCGCGGTTTGGAACTTGAATGCCTACGGTCGACTTGCCGGCCATGCGCTCGATCAGAATGCTCTCCGCTTTCAGCGCAAGGCACAGGTCGTCCGTCAGGTTCGTAATGCGGCTGTACTTGATACCCGCCTCGGGTTTGAATTCAAACGTCGTGACCACGGGGCCGGGATTGATCTGGGTGATTTGCCCATGCACGTCAAATTCTGCATACTTTCCAGTCAACACCTGGGCAAGCAGCTTCAATTCGTCGGCATCGATAGCCTGCTGTTCATCCGGACGATGCAGCAGGGAACTGGGGGGCAGCTTGAAACCGCCAGCGGCAATGCGGGGTAAGGTGGTCTTCGGTTTCTGCGCACTGTCGGCGCGCTCGGTGACTTCCGGAGAAACCGCCTGCAGTTCACGCGGCGATTCTGCCGCAGGCTCAGCTCGGTCTTCCTCCGCAAAAGTCCGGTCGATACCGGTTCGAACTGGCTCGGAAACTCGCGCCTGCGATTGAACCGGTGGATTCGCGGGTCGAGCTGGAACCATCTGCGTGGTGATGACCGGCTTCGGGGCCGCGCGGCGTTTCTCCAGTTCCTTCTGCATGCGCTTCTTAGCGCGCGCATCCCGCCAATCTTTCCAACGATCCCACAGGGCAATCGCGAAAGCGAACCGGGTCGGGGCCCAGACCTGCAGCGCTGCAAAAGAGAACGCGGTCGACAGATACAGAGCTACGGCCAACACACTGGCACAAACGATGTATGCTCCCGCCAGGTTGAAGTAATGGATAAGAAAATCTCCGACCACCCTGCCAAACAGGCCTTCAATCGGGATTGCATTCATCCATCGCAAATGGCCAGGCAAAAGCGCCAGCAGAGCTGGGACAAAGATCAGCAGCCAGACTCCACCGAGAACTTTGGCGATAGGGGAACCGACTTTGCGCGAACGAAACCAGCGGACCCCAAGCGTGGCAGAAAACACTGGAAGCAGAAACGCTCCGATCCCGAACCCTTGCAATACCAGGTCGGAAATCAGGGCGCCTACAACGCCAATCCAATTGCGAGCCGCTCGCGACCCAGTCAGCACCGAGGCGCTGTTTAACGAAGGATCGAGCGGAGAATACGAGGCTAGCGCGAGGAAAAGAAGGAGCGCGGAGACGCACAACAAAAAGCCGACCAGTTCATTGAGCCGGCGATTGTTGGTCGGAGCAAAGATCTGTGAGAGATACCTCATAGGCGATTTGGTACTACGCAGGAAGAAGTCTCCTGCCAGCGGTGCCAGATCTATGCCAGAGCCTGTCAATTATGACAAGAATGACGCGAGCCTACAACTGAGGATTCCTGGCCGTACCCAGAATGACAAACACCACATGTGGCTCCGAGCGAAGCGCAAACACCAGCAACAGTGGCAAAGCCTCGGCTACTGAAGGTGCCACATAAACGCCAGACCGATCACAATCACGCCCACCACGATGCGATAAATGATAAACACTTTCAAGCTGTTGGACTGGAGGTATCGAATCAGCCAGGCAATTGCCATATATCCAACGACTGCCGAAACCAGCACTCCTACCAGAAAGGGCATGTGCATTTCCGCGGGCAAACCCTCTTTTCGCAGTTCGTGAGCTTTAAGCAGAGCAGCGCCCGCGATCAGTGGCGTCGAAAGCAGAAAACTGAACCGAACCGCAGCCTCTCGCGTCATATTGCGGAACAAACCGGCGGTAATGGTCGATCCCGAGCGGGAAACGCCGGGGATCAGCGCGAAAGCTTGCGCACAACCGACAATCAGGGCATCCGCAAAGTTAATGCCGGTGAGGGACTTCCTCAGTTCGCCGACCTTTTCGCCCCACCACATCAACAGAGCTACTACGATCAAGGCCCCAGCGATGAGAAAGATGTGTTCGCGAAAGTAGTCTTCGGCAGAGTGTTCCAACAATTTGCCAGCAATCGCCCCTGGAATGGTCGCGATTGCGAGAAACCAAAGCAGTAAACGTTCTTCTCGCTGTTCGTCGGCTGTGAGGTTCTGGTCGGTGCCCCCCGCCTCGGAAAATCGGACAACCTTCCCGCCCAACGCCGCCCGAATAATCTGAATCCAGGTTCGCCGGAAGTAGAACAGGACCGAAAGCAGCGTCCCAAAATGCAAGGCTACGTCAAAAGTCAGCTCGTGTGCAGGCGAAAGTTCGTTCCAGCCGAGCAATCGACGGACAATAATCAGGTGTCCTGAACTGGAAACTGGAATGAACTCTGCTAGCCCCTGAACGATGGCTAAAACCACAACCTGATAGATTGGCAAATTATTCGACCCCGTTCCCGTAGGTTGGAATGTTCTGTTCGATCATAAACAAAAGCAGCTGAGCACGGGCGGCCCAGTCGCTTTGCGGGCCCTGCGTCACGGCCTTCTGTGCCAGGACGATGGCCTTGCCCCTGGATTCGTCGGATTTCTTCGACTCGCCGTCGGTCTTATACATCTCAATCAGGGCCGACATGCGCCATGCGGCATCATACAGGGCTTCCGCTACCGCCGGCGATTGCGGATGTTCGCTGGCGTACTTTTCGTACATCTCAGCTTCCTTCTCGGGACATTTGGAAGAGCCTTGCCAATCACCGCATATCTTGTTCTCAATCAGGTGAAAGGCGGCCAGATCAGCCCACTTCGTTCCGGGAAATTTCTTCATCACTTCCCTCATGTATTGTTCGTCCATGCTCTGGCGAAGATACGATTCCTTCTCCTTAGCGGAAGGGAGGGACATTACATCGGCCTTGTTGATCTGCCAGCGAATATCCGCTGACCGGTACATGGCTTCAGCCGCGAGCGGCGAGTTAGGGAAATATTCGGCAGTCCGGTAGTAGAGGCGCATGGCATCCTGGGCTGCACCGCGACGTCCGTGCCGTTGGCTGGCTTGGTCTTCGGACTCCACGGCTACGCCAAACACGATCCTGTCGCCGTTTGGCGTTGAACCCTGCACCACGAACTTCTTCATCATCCAGCCAGTGATAATTTTCTCTTCCGTGACGACTGCTTCCACGTGTAACCAGTCTCCGCTGGTCTCGAGAATCACAACCTCGCGCCCGCGATCGATGTCAGCAAGCTTGTTCGAGCTCGAATCCGGCGACAGATAGATAGAGGCAACCTCCATTGGCGTGCCTCGCACCGTTTCCGCACTGGCTGCGACGCCGAGCAAGGTGACGGCCACAACCATTAATCGCAGTCGCATAGTCTTCAAAGTCACAAGAGGTATGACGGCGAACCATCGTCGAGACGTTGCTTGCAACGTCTCACATATGTTTCATCTCTTGCAAGATCTTCGGATCCACATTTCCGCCGCTGATGATTGCCACATTCATTGTCGTGTTTGGCAACTGGTCCTCGTGGAATAGAAATCCCGCTACTGCTACTGCACCGCTAGGTTCGGCTACAGTTTTGGGATTCGTCGCCAGCCACAACATAGCTTCCCGTATCTCGTCTTCGCCCACGGTCACAATGTCGTCTACGTAGCGTCGAATGTGCTCGAAATTAATCGGCCCGATACTCTGCGTCCGCAATCCATCGGCGATAGTCCGCGAAACAGTCTCGGCGGAGGACTGGACAATCTTTCCAGCGCGCAAACTGGCCTGCGCGTCGGCCGCCAGTTCGGGCTCAACCCCGATGACCTTTACGCTTGGCTTGCTCAGCTTAATAGCCGTTGCCACGCCGCTAAGCATTCCGCCGCCACCAACCGGAACTAACACGGTTTCGACTTCCGGCAGATCTTCCAGAATCTCGAGTCCCATTGTCCCCTGGCCAGCGACGATCTTCTCATCGTTAAATGGGGGAACAATAACGTAACCATATTGTGCGGATAGTTCTTCTGCCCTGATCTGGCGTTCCAAACTGCCAGGACCAACCAAAACGATCTCGGCGCCCAGAGACGCCGTTGCCTCGCGTTTGATGGCGGGCGCATTGCCTGGCATCACGATGACCGCCTTCGCTCCCAGCGCTCTTGCGGCGTAGGCGACGCCTTGCCCGTGATTCCCGCTGGAATAAGTAATCACTCCGCGGCTGCGTTCTTCCGGAGAAAGAGATGCGATTTTGTTGTATGCCCCGCGCAGCTTGAAAGCGCCGATGGGCTGCAGATTTTCGGGCTTGAGATAGAGTTTGCGGTCGTCGGGCCCGGAGCCGTCGTCACCCAACGACGCTTGGATTAGCCCGGTTCGGACAGCCACTCCGCGTAAGCGAGCCTGGGCGTCAAGAATGTCGTTGAGCGTCACCATGGGTTTTTTCTTCGGTGTGTCTGCAATGACTGGATGGGCGACTTGCCATCATTCCGGACATAAAGGATACAGCCCGCGGTCCATCCAGCCAAATTCAGCGTTGACATCATGATGCCTATAATAGTAACATCATGATGTGAGGACCACACTTTCTCTGGATGACGATGTTGCCCGCCTTTTGAACAAGGAAAGCCGACGGTCTGGCGCCTCGTTCAAGCAGGTGGTCAATCACTTCTTGCGCCTGGGATTAATGGCTTCAAAACAACCACCCAAAAAACCCTTTGTAGTAAAACCCATAGATCTGGGACTTCCTCCAGGATTGAGCTATGACAATGTCGAGGAGTTGCTCGAATTCCTGGAGGGACCGGAGTATCGGTGATCGTACTCGACGCAAACATTCTCATTTACGCGTACGACAGCGGCTCATCCCAACATACAAAGGCGCGAGCGTGGGTGGAAAAAACTTTCTCAGGTCTCGAATCGGTCGGTCTATCGTGGCAAACTGTGTCCGCATTCCTGCGCGTCATGACCAATACTCGACTGCCGGGACCCCGGCTTAGCCTGGATCTAGCGGCGCGGTTGGTAGATGAGTGGCTGGAGCAGCCCAACATACGAGTTCTTTCGCCCGGCGATGAACACTGGATTTTATTGCGGCGAATGATTGTCGACGGGCAGGCTTCAGGTGCTCTAATCAGCGATGCACAATTGGCCGGCTTGACCATAGAATACGGCGGCGTGCTTCACACCACCGATCGCGACTTTGCGCGCTTTCCCGGTCTGCGCTGGACAAATCCACTTGTGTAACGGGGAAGACTCAAATCTCGAGTATCACGGGCATAATCAAGGGTCGTTTCTGCGTTTGCTTTGAGATGTAGCGCTTCAGGTCCGCGCGAATTTTTTCTTTGATCACGCCGTAGTCCGCTTTCTCTTCTTCGCTTGACTGCTCGAGCGTCTGCATCACCAGTTGCCGGGCGCCGTCCACGAACCCATCTTCGCCCGGGGCAAAGCCTCGAGTCACGATTTCCGGCGAACTCTCTACCCGGCCAGAAAGCTTGTTGATTGCGATAATCGGCAGCACGATACCGTCTTCGCTCAAGTGGCGACGATCTTTGATGATCAAGTCCTCGACCACGTCGGTTCGCGAACCGGAGTCGATACAGACCCGGCCCACGTTCACACGGCCCGCCTTGCGTGCGCCTAGTTCGTCGAACTCGAGAATATCGCCACTTTCAATCAACATCACGTTGCCGACCGAACTGTGCATCGCGTCCGCCATTTCCGCGTGCAGCTTCAGTTGCCGGTATTCGCCGTGAATGGGAATAAAATACTTCGGCTTCACCAGATTGATAATGAGCTTGAGCTCTTCCTGGCTTGCGTGTCCGCTCACATGAATCGGTGGGAACGATCCGTCTTCATAAATGACGTGCGCCTGTCGCCGGAACAGATGGTCGATCATGCGGTAGATCGCCTTCTCGTTGCCGGGGATGATTCTTGACGACAGTACGACGGTGTCGCCTTTCTCGATCTTGGCGTGCTTGTGATTGTCCACCGCCGCCCGCGAAAGTGCCGACATGGGCTCGCCCTGAGTGCCGCTGATCATCACGCACACTTTCTCGGGCGGATAATTTTTCATTTCACCCGGATGAATCAGCAAACCCTCAGGAATTTCGATGTAGCCAAGGTCTTCAGCAATTTCGGAAGTATTCGTCATCGACCGTCCGACAAACGCTACTTTGCGTCCGTGCTGCCACGCCAATTCCACGGCCAGCTTGATGCGATGAATGGACGAAGAAAAACAGGAGATGAACAGCCGCCGCTGGGTATGAGCGAACACCTCATCAAACTTTCGCCGCACCGCGCGCTCGCTAGGCGTGTATCCCTTGCGCTCGACGTTGGTCGAGTCCTGAAAAAGCGCCAGCACGCCTTCTTTGCCGTACTCCGCAAATGCGTGCAGGTCGAACATTTTGTTGTCGGTGGGCGTGGGGTCGACTTTGAAGTCACCGGTGTGAATGAGGACGCCGAGCGGAGTATGAATTGCCAACGACACACAATCGACGAGACTATGCGTCACGTGGATGGGGTGAATCGTGAACGGACCCGCCTTGAACCGCTCTCCTGGCCTGATCTCGCGCAGATCGGCATTCTCCAGCAGTCCATGCTCTTCCAGTTTGTCTTCCAGAAGGGCGAGCGTGAACTCGGTGCCCCAAACTGGTACGTTCAGTTCAGAAAGAATCCACGGCAAGGCGCCGATGTGGTCTTCGTGACCATGAGTGAGAATAATGGCGCGCACCCGCTGCCGGTTTTCGATGAGGTAGGAGATGTCCGGAACCACGATGTCTACGCCGAGCAATTCGGCCTCGGGGAACATCAGGCCCGCGTCGATGACGATGATGTCGTCGCCCCAGCGCACAGCCATGCAGTTCATTCCGAACTCGCCCAGGCCGCCGAGGGGTACAATGTGCAGCTTTCCAGTTGGCATTTTAAGTGTCCATTGATCGTAGCATACGAATGCCGGGCGGACGGCAGCCGAACCGAGACCTATCAACTGAGAACCGGAGAACTGGTTTTTCTGAGCTGCTTGAGTTAAGGTCAATTCAGATGGCCGAGCAACTGCGAAAATCATGGCTCCGGCGTCGGGTCGAGAACGGTCTGCGGAGCGGCTTCCAACATGCCTACGAGACCGTGAAGGTGGACCCGAACAGGTTTCTCCTCCAGCTTCGTGCGGCTTATGGCGTGCCCATCAACAGCTTTCAAGGCATTTATTCCGTAGACATCGGCGTTCTTGATGATCTCGCCAACAGCGTCATCCGCAGTGGAATGAAGTTGGCTGCGGCCGAAGGCGCCGGGTTTGGGCTCGGTGGGATCTTGACCATGTTCCCAGATCTGAGCATTCTCGCCGGCATCACTCTGCGAACGATTCAGAAGCTCAGCCTGATTTACGGTTTCGAATACAACACCGACGAAGAGACAGCCGAGCTCTGGATCGCGGCGGCCAGCGCCGCTGGAGTGGACATCAGCCGCGAGATCCTGGAAAAGGAAGTCATCAACCGCTTCGTACCGAAAGTCATTCAGCGGATTGCGGCGCAGGCCAGCAAAGAAGCTGTAGAGAAATGGGCGGGGCGCGTGATTCCGATTGCTAGTTCGGCCATTGGCGCGGGACTCAATTACTATTTTGTGCGTGCCTGGGGCGACCGCGCTCAAGCTCACTTCCGCCAGAAGCATCTGGAGCTTCGCCGCCGGAAAAGTATGGCAGAGTCAGCTCTGCCGTTACTCGCGAATCCAACTCGGTCGGTCTCCTGATTAGCGCAGTAATTCTTCCAGTTCGATTCGCTGGTCGGTCTTCTCGTCGCGATATTTCACAATCACCGGCGTGTACAGCGATAGATTCCACTCCGCTGCCTGACCTTTTGTCACCGCACGTGACCCGGGCACGACCACTGCATTTTCCGGCACAGCGAGTGGTTTGTCGTCCGTGGCGCGGTATACCTGTCCGCGAACAATGTCATATAGCGGAGTCGAGCGGGTCAGGATCGTGCCTGCACCCAGCACTGCCCGTGTCCGCACTAGCGTGCCTTCATAGACACCACAGTTCCCGCCGATGAGCACATCATCTTCAACGATGACAGGAGAAGCATTGATCGGTTCCAGCACTCCGCCGATCTGGGCCGCCGCGCTCAGATGTACGCGCTTGCCAATCTGTGCACAAGAACCCACCAGCGCATGCGAATCGACCATCGTTCCTTCGTCCACGTACGCGCCCACGTTAATAAACATCGGAGGCATGCAGATCACGGTGGGCGCGACATAAGAACCAGTTCGCACGGACGATCCTCCCGGCACGATGCGTACGCGATCCCGGACCGTAAATCGCCGGGCAGGGAAGGTGTCTTTATCGACGAAAGAGAGGCTCACGTCTTCGCCCATCTTGCTAAGCTCGCCCAGACGAAAGCCCAGCAGTATGCCCTGCTTCACCCAGATATTCACCACCCATTGCCCATCAATCTTTTCTGCAGCGCGAATCTTGCCTTGGGTCAGCTCATCACGAAAGTCCATGAAGATTTGACGGGCGTCCGGATGGCTTTCAACTTCAAGGGAGGCAAGCCGTTCGATCGCGGATCTGAGGGATTCCATCCAGAGAAAGTATACGGGATTCTGGGACCGCTATTGCCAATGGTCATTCCTACCGTAGCGCAGGTAGAAAACAATCAATTGGAAATGGTCAGATACATTTGCATTCGCTGCGAATCAGCACACCAGCCATGCCGTGTGCAGTTTCGCGAGCTTCCGTGAGCGTGACGTATGGCCCATGCCAGCGCGCGTGATTGGCGTCGTGCCCGCTGGGGCGTCCTTTTCCGTGGTTGCACTGTCCGCAACTGGACCGGTGCAGCACGATCTTGTGTGGTCCTGCCAGCCAGTTTTCGTAGATATAGAAACTGACTGCGTCGGGAGACGGAGTCGCTGGCTTGGCAATCACGCCGGCTTCGGTGGCAATCTTTTGCAATTTAGATCGTGTGTCGCGTCGCATCGGCAGAAGTGGCAGGCGATAGACTTCTTCAATTCTCCCCATCATGGCCAGCACCGCTTTCACCGGCATCGGATTGGACTCGATGAAGTTGGCCTGCATCAGCGGCACGTATTTGCGATGAATGCGCCGCGCCGTGTCCCAGTCGTTGGCCAGCGCAGCCCGCGTCATCTCCGCCATCTCGCGGGGAATCTCATTGGAAGCGACTGAAACGATTCCCACGCCGCCCAGTGCGATGATTGGCAAGGTAACCGCATCGTCACCAGAAAAGACTAAGAAAGTTTCCGGCACGACCGCGCAAACTTCCGCCATCTGCGCGATGTTGCCACTGGCCTCTTTCACTCCGGCGATATTCGGGACTTCCGCCAGCCTAGCCAGAGTAGCCGGTTCAATGTTCGCTCCGGTACGGCCCGGGACGTTATAGAGAATGATTGGCTTGTCCACAGCTTCAGCAACCGCTCGAAAATGCCGATACTGGCCCTCCTGCGTCGGCTTGTTGTAGTAAGGCGAAGCTGTGAGGATGGCATCGATGCCCGGCCGCGCCGCGGCTTCTTTCGCTTTCTCAACTGCGTCGTGCGTTGAGTTAGAAGTGGCTCCAGCCATGACGGGCACGCGTCCCGCCACGACTTCGATGGTGACGTCAATGACCTGCAGCCACTCGTCATGCGACAGAGTGGGCGTTTCGCCGGTGGTGCCGCAGGGAACCAGAAAATCAATTCTGGACTCGACCTGCCACGCCACCAGGTTGCGCAGGGCGGGTTCGTCGATAGAGCCGTCCTGACGAAAGGGCGTTACAAGAGCTGTACCGCATCCTCGAAGTTGCATGAGACTAAGATATCGCGAATGGGCGGGCTTGGAAAACTTGTGCCCGGAAGCCGAAACGCCGCGCTCACACCTGAAGCTTAATCAGCCAATTCGCGGGTTCCGGCAGAATCGCAAATTTAGGCAATTCGCCCCGTACCATCGCTACTTCGTCGCAAGCATGAAAGCGAGGGCAAACGTGACAGTCTTTGTAAATTTTGTCGGGCAGATCCTCGCGTTGTGCAGTGGAGAAACCCAAGCGAGCGAAGAATTCAGGAGCGCGCGTGAACAAGCAGGTGCAGCTAACGCGGTGTTTTTTCGCCTCTGCCAGCAATGCCTTTACCAAATGGCCGCCGCCGCCCTTGCCTTGCTGTGCGGGCGATACAGTGATGGAACGGATCTCGGCCAGATGCGGACCATAGAGATGGAGAGCGCCGCATCCGATAATCGCACCGCCATCTTCGAGCACGACGAAATCCCGCACGTTCTCGCAGATCTCGGCCAATGTGCGCGGCAGAAGAGTGCCGTCGCCGGCATACGCGGTAATTAGAGCATGAATCCGCTGGGCATCAGGTAGGATCGCTTTACGCGTGCGCATGAACGTCCTCCCGAATGGACTCGATTCTCTGTCGAGCGTCGGCCATCGTCTGCCGTACTCGTCCTGGCGCCGTGCCACCGGCAACGTCATGGATGGCAAGCACCGACTCCAGCTTCAGGCACGTGTAGAAATCGTGGTCGAATTTCGAGTTCACTGAATGCAGTTCCTCCAAAGATAGATATTGAAGCTCGCAATGCTTTTCCAGGCACAACTGCACAGCTTTTCCTATTTGCTCATGGGCCAGACGGAAAGGGACTCCTCGTTGGACCAAGTAAGTCGCTGCAGCCCACGCGTTCATAAATCCCGATTGCGCGGCTTTCTGCATAGCTTCGTAGTTGAACTCCACGGCTTTCATCCAGCCGGTCACGAGCGGCAGCAGCGAAAGCACGGTCTCAGTTGCATCGAACAGCGGTTCCTGAGTCTCCTGCAAGTCCTTGTTGTAGGCGAGGGGCAAGCCTTTCATACAGATTTGCAGCGTGGTCGCGTCTCCAATCAGGCGAGCGCACTTTCCTCGAGTGAGTTCCAGCAGATCAGGATTTTTCTTCTGTGGCATCGCGCTGCTTCCCGTGGAGTAAGCTTCGGGCAAGCGTACGAAGCTGTATTCCTGGGACGAAAACAGAATCATCTCTTCCGCCCACCGGCTCAAGTGGAGAGTGAGCAGCGAGAGCGCGTTCACAAATTCGAGGACGAAATCGCGATCGCAGGTCGCATCAATACTGTTCGCGGTCGGCTGCTCAAAGTCGAGATCAGTCGCCATGGCCCGACGATCCAGAGGCAGTGTTGCTCCCGCGACCGCACCTGATCCGAGAGGACAGACATTCAACCGCGTCCGGCAATCGACGAGCCGACCCGCATCCCGCAGAAACATTTCGACGTAAGCCAGCAGCCAATGCGACACCAACACCGGTTCCGCGCGCTGTAGATGCGTATATGCAGGCACTGCCGCATTCCCGGCTTGCTGAGCGCGGTCCAGCAGGACGCCACCCAACGTTGCCAGATCGGCGCGCACTTGATCGATCGCGGCTCGGACATACAAACGCAAATCGGTCGCGATTTGTTCGTTTCGACTGCGCCCGCTGTGCAGCTTGTATCCAAGGTCACCAATCAGCGAAACCAATTGCTTCTCGACGAAATGATGCACATCTTCGGCCTCGTCGTCTTCAAGAAACGCAGGCGACGAAGCTGCTTGTTCGCCGATCCGCTCCAGGCCTTGCAGAATTGCGATGAGTTCGTTCGAATCCAGAATGGCCGCACCCTTCAAGGCGCGAGCATGTGCGCTGCTCGCCGCAAGCTCGTGCGCCAACAATCGCCGGTCGAATTCAAACGAACGCTGCCAACGCTCAAATGCCGGATCCAGAGGTTGCCGGAAACGGCCGGACCACATCTTCATTGCGCCACCTCCGATCTCGCTGTTTGCTTACGCGCCTGAGCGCGAGAGCGCGAGGGAAGGCCAAGAATGCGAATGAAGCCGGCCGCATCTTTCTGGTCGTAACTATCGCCCATGGTGAACGACGACAGATCGGTGCGATACAGCGAGTGCTCAGATTGGCGGCTCACGACAGAGACGTTGCCCTTATATAAAGACAGCGTGACCGAGCCACTGACATCTTTTTGTGTGGTCTCGACGAACGCATCGAGCGCTTCGCGAAGCGGTGCAAACCAGAGTCCGAAGTAAACGAGTTCCGCATATTTCAGCCCGATGTGTTGCTTGAAGTGCGCGACATCACGCTCCAGGCACAGAGCTTCGAGTTCGCGGTGCGCCGTGAGCAGCAAAGTCCCGCCAGGAGTTTCGTAGCAGCCGCGCGACTTGATCCCGACAAACCGATTTTCTACCAGATCGACTCGCCCGATAGCGTTACGGCCACCGACTTCGTTTAAGAGTTCGACCAATGAAACGGGATCAAGCCCCAGCCCGTTGACCGATGCCGGAATGCCAGCTTCAAAGCCGATGGTTACCTGTTCTTCACGATCCGGCGCATCTTGCGGCGAACACGTGAGCTGCCAGGTGCTGGGCAATGGCGCGTTGGCCGCATCTTCCAACTCACCGCCCTCGTGGCTGAGGTGCCAGAGATTTCGATCGCGGCTGTGAATCTTCTCGCGGCTGGCGGCCACAGGGATCCCGTGCTGCTCGGCATAATCGAGGCAATCCTCTCGTGATTTCAACGTCCACTCACGCCAGGGTGCGATCACGCGCAGCTCAGGTGCAAGCGCCTGGTAGGCTAATTCGAATCGCACCTGATCATTGCCCTTGCCCGTGCATCCGTGCGCGACTGCGGTGGCTCCCTCGCGCAAGGCGACTTCCACCTGATGTTTCGCAATCACCGGGCGAGCTAACGACGTGCCCAACAGGTATTTGTGTTCGTACACTGCTCCCGCCTTCAACGCGGGGAATACGTAGCCGGTAAGAAATTCCTCGCGAAGGTCTTCGACCACGACGTGAGATGCGCCGGTGGCGTAGGCCTTCGCGACCACAGCTTCAATATCGTCTCCCTGGCCCACATCGCCTACCATCGCAATCACGTCGTAGGCATAGTTCTCTTTGAGCCACGGAATAATAATGGAGGTATCCAGACCTCCCGAATACGCAAGCACAACTTTTTCAGGCATGAGCGCTCCTCGATGGCAGGCGCGTTTCGCCGCCAAGCAATAAGTATAAGATGGCTTTCTGCACGTGCAGCCGGCTTTCGGCTTGATCGAACACGACTGATCTTTCCGAGTCCATCACCGCGTCGGTGATTTCCTCTCCACGATGGGCGGGCAGGCAGTGCATGAACACGGCATGAGGCGCTGCTCCCCCGACGAGTTCCTGATTCATCTGATAAGGTGGAAAAATCTTCGCGCGTTTCCCAGCTTCGTGCTCCTGGCCCATGCTGGCCCACGCGTCGGTATAAACCGCGTCGACGCCTTCAACCGCCTCCTGTGGATCGGAAAGCACCTCGATGACAGCGCCAGTCTGCTCGGCTATCGCTTGTGCGTCAGCGAGGATTTGCGTGTTCGGACCGTAACCCTTTGGCGTGGCCACGCGGATCTTCGATCCAAGGCACGCACACGTGAGCAGCAGCGAGTGCGCCACATTATTGCCGTCGCCGACGTAGGCCAGGCGGATATTCTTGAGATCGCCGAAGCGTTCTTGCAGCGTGAAATAGTCGGCTAAGGCCTGACATGGATGCTCCAGATCGCTGAGAGCGTTAATTACCGGAATGGAGGCGTGCGCAGCCATGCCAACAATCGTGTTCTGGGCGAAAGTGCGAAGCACAATCGCGTCCACCCAGCGCTCGAGGTTGTGCGCAATATCGCTCAGCTTCTCTCTCGTGCCCAGTGGCTCTTGAGTCTGGTCCACGAAGAAGGTGGCGCCGCCCAGACTCGACATCCCCGCTTCGAAGGTCAGCCGAGTTCGCAACGAAGGCTTCTCAAAGAACATCACCATTTGCTTGCCGGCAAGCGTGCTGCGAAAATCCGCCGGTCGCGCCTTCATGATTCCGGCAAGATGAAGCACAGCTTCGACTCCGGGGCGGCCTAAATCACGGGTCGAAACCAGATCGGAGCCCCAGAAAGTACTAGAAACTCTTGCAGGAACGACAGGCGCTCGTTTTAATGACTGACTATTCACTTTGACTCCTCTTTTTCGTTTTTTGAATCTGATGTACCGCCTGCGTTGCTGCACGACGCCGTTTCAAATCCAGGGCTGAATCGAGCGCTCGGATCACTTCATCAACGTGCTTTTCTTGAATGATGTAGGGCGGCAAAAAGCGAAGAACCGTCTCATGCGTGCGATTGATCAGAATTCTCTTTGCCAGCAGGGTGGAAACGACGGCCTTCGCCGTGTCCGCACAGTCCAATTCCATCGCGAGCATGAGGCCCATCCCACGAATTTCACGGATACAATCGTGTCTGACCTTCAGGGCTGCAAGTTGTCCCTGGAAGTAACTTCCGATCTCGCGCACATGATCGAGCAGTTCCTCCAACACCCGCAGAAACTCGATCGCAACCGCGCAAGCCAGAGGCCCTCCGCCAAAGGTAGTGCCGTGCATACCCGGATGCATGCTGCTGGCTACGCGATTGGTAGTGAGAATCGCTCCGAGCGGCAATCCTGCTGCCAACGGCTTCGCAATGGTCACGATGTCAGGCTTGACACCATAATGTTGGTACGCGAAGTAGCGGCCGGTCCTTCCCAAACCACATTGAATTTCATCAAGGATAAGCAACGCATCGCTGCTCTCCGTCAACTGGCGTGCTAGCTGCAAAAACTCCGGGCTGACGGGACAGATTCCGCCCTCACCTTGAATGGTCTCAATGCAAATCGCGCATACGCCCGCGTCGAACTGGTGTTTCAGGTCTTCCACATCGTTGAACCGAACAAAGCCGACCCCCGGTAGAAGCGGGACGAAAGGATCGCGATACTTGGCTTGACCCGTGGTCGCGAGCGAACCGAATGTGCGACCGTGAAACGAGTTGTCGAGAGCCAGAATGCGCCACTTTGGCCGGTGGCCATTTGTATTTCTGGTCCGGGCATAGATGCGGGCGAGTTTCAGCGCGCCCTCCCACGCTTCGGTTCCGCTGTTGCAGAAGAAAGCACGATCCATGCCGGAAATCTTAGTCAACCGCTTGGCGAGTTCTGCCTGGTACTCATGGAAAAACAGATTGGAAACGTGAATCAGTCGCCCCGCCTGCCGTTTTAAAGTCGCTTGAATCGCAGGATGCGCGTGTCCCAGCGCATTCACGCCGATTCCACTCAGAAAATCCAGATAGCGATTGCCGCGCGAGTCCCACAGATACACGCCACGGCCCTTCTCGAACAGGATCTTGTGGCGATCGTAGGTCGGGAGCAGCAATTGTTCTTCGGAGCGAATAACGGACGCGAGGCTCATGCGCCAATCACCTCCGTCCCACACGCCATCTTCGTGAAATAGAACTGCGGCAGAATCTCGACCTGCGCCGCAGGTAGAATTCTCACTCGGCCCACGCCTTTATGGAGCGCCTGAGTGCAAGCCTCGAGCTTGGGGAGCATGCCGCCGCCGATGACGGAAGCGGCGATCAAGGCGGCCACGTCCTTCGTATTCAACCAGGGAATCACTTCACCATCGGCGCCTTTCACTCCCTCGACGTCCGTAAGAAAAATCAGCGTGTCGGCATGGCAGGCGACGGCGCAGGCGGACGCCATCTGGTCTGCATTGATGTTGTAATATTCGCCGTCGGAGCCCAGCGCCACCGAAGACAAAACCGGAATTCCCCCCGCGCTCCAGATGGCCTCGATCCAGCGTGGCTCCGCATAACAGATTTCGCCCACAAAACCGAGGTCGCAACCAGGAGTTTGTTTCTTGCGCGCCCGAAAGGCCATCCCATCCGCGCCACACAGACCCACCGCAGCACTTCCGGCCGCAACGATTGCGGCGACCAGAGTTCTATTCACGATCCCCGACAAGACCATGAGAGCTACGTCGCGCGTCTCAGCGTCCGTAATGCGCAGGCCGTTTACAAAATCGCTCTCCTTGCCCAGAAGTTTCAGAGTTCGCGTGAGCGCGCTTCCTCCACCGTGAACCACCCCGACGTGATGGCCGTCCTGCGCCAACTCGACGATCGCCCGCGCACACTGGCGCAATCTCGCTTTATCCTCGAGCGCTGCGCCGCCGATTTTGACAACGATTTTCACTGCAGACCTTCCTCTTCCTTCCATCCGTACATGAGGTTCATGTTTTGTACTGCCTGTCCGGCGGCACCTTTGAGCAAGTTGTCCACACAGGAAACCAATACGAGGCGTCGGCCGTCGTCCGCCAGACAGAAGCCAAGATCGCAATAATTTGTATGCAGAGAAAACTGGATTTGCGGCAGCTTCGGCGTCGCAAAAATCCGCACCCATCGCCGGCCAGCATAAAAGTCACGAAAGCAAGATTCGACTTCCCCTGCCTTCATCTCACGGTTCAAATGAACGTAGATAGTCGATAAAATTCCTCTGGGAATCGGAAGCAGATGAGGAGTGAAAATCAGTTCACATGTATTCAGTTGCAACTGTTCGAGCATCTCTCCCACGTGCCGATGACCGAATACCGAGTACGCCGAAAGGTTGTCGGCAACAGAAACAAAGTGGGTGCGCGAATTCGGTTCCTTACCCGCGCCCGATACCCCAGACTTTGAATCGGAAATGATTCCACGCTCGCGATCTATAATGCCAGCCGCGAGCAGCGGCGCTAAAGCCAGGATTACCGAAGTCGCGTAGCACCCCGGATTCGCCACTAATGCTGCGCCAGGAATCTGATCGCGGTGCAACTCCGGTAGTCCGTAAATCGCCATCTCGGTGACATCCGCCGCCGCCACTGAATCCGCATCCTCGAAGCCATACACTGCGCGATGCTGTTCCCGCTTGAGCCGCCAGGCCCCGCTCAAATCAATGACGCGCAACCCTTGCGCGATGGCTTCGGGAACCAGGGAACGCGAAGCCTGATGCGGCGTGGCCAGAAACAGTAACTGGACACCCTGTTGCCTGAGTGCCGGCCATGACAGCGGTTGCAGCGGATAACTTCCATTGCCTGAAAGCACAGGAAACATTTCGGCCAGGTTGCAGGCTGTGTCGGTTTGCTTCTCGCGCTGGAGTAAAGCGGGTTGTTCCAGCCGGGGATGACGCAGCAGAAGCCGTGTAAGCTCCAGACCGGTATATCCTGTCGAACCCAGTACTGCGGCCTTAAGTTTTGCCGGCATCAGGCGAGCATCTCCTGGATGCGCGCGGCCAACCTTTTCGCATCCTCTTTATCGGGACAAATGGTCAGGATCGTGTCATCGCCAGCGATGGTGCCAATCGCTTCCGGCCATTCCTCTTCATCGAGGGCGGCAGCGACAGGTTGCGCGCTGCCCACGCTCGTCTTGATCACGAGCAGGTTTTGTGCCGGGCGCAGCCCCAGCACAAATTCCCGCACCAGTCGCGATACGGGCGGCAAAGCTGGCGTAGACGAACTCTCGCCTTGCGACAGGGAGTACCCGTCGGCCGTCTTTGCCAATCGCATATCGCGAACATCCCGCGAGAGAGTTGCTTGCCCTACCTTAAGGCCCCGTTTGCGCAGCGCCCGCTGGAGGTCGTCCTGGCTGGCGACGGGGCCGTGCTTCAGAAGCTGCAAAATAGCTCGTTGTCTTAAAAGTTTATTCATAATGAATAATTATGCACCGTGATGCATAAACATTCACTTATATTAACTGCTGGTACGCAGGTGTCAAGCGTAAACTAACGGAGAATCAAGGCATGAAAGTGATGCCTCCACTCATTGTTTTCAGGACCGGCGCGTGCAACCCGGTCTCAGGTGTCGGGACGCAATCACCCTATTCGGTTGTGATAGATTGTTAATAATGTGGGCGCGTAGCTCAGTTGGCAGAGCAATGCCCTTTTAAGGCATGGGTCGATGGTTCGAGTCCATCCGCGCTCACCATATAAATCTCTGTTGTGGATGTACTTGCGGTGTTTCCTTCCTGATCATTCAAGACTTGGTTTTCACTGCTCCGCCCAGTTTTGTGCCGACCTATGCGCTCCATAGCATCGAGCACCAAGGTTCCGGATGGATGAGCGTATTTCGAGAACCACGGACGGCTAGGACACTCTGGTTGACTCACTCCTGTACGAAGGTTTTCAACGCGGCGGCAGGTGCACTCACGGATGCGTTTTCAGCGCCTTGTTCGCCAGCCCAGCAATACACCTAAACCGATTCCGGCTAGCACTGCCCCGGTCAGCTTCTTTCGGTCGGTAATCGGAACGAAACAAGTCTGTTGCTCACTGATCTCGATCACGCCCACAGGAATAGCCCGTACTCCCCCGCCGCCGCCCCCTCCTTCGCCCCGAGCATTCGCATCGCCCAAGCCGCCAGTGCCAGCGCCAGCACCGTAGCCATACAATATTTTCGCAACCGGTACGACTGTCTTTCCGTGGGCTGAGATAGGCTCGCCGTAGATGGCTTTTACGCTGGCTTGACTGAGAACGCTTTCCTTCAGTGATTGTAGGACTGCCAGGGTACTCATTGCAGAACTCCTCTGGGGATATTACGCAATTGTAAAGGATGCGGCTGTACTCGCGGCGCTGTTCTTTACTGTGGCTAGTCTTGCGTGTGCCCGTCCCGATTTGCGTCAGGCACTGAACGCTCCGTCCGGCTTAGACTTAAACGAGTAGTAACTGTCCGCTCAGTTAATCCACCCATTCGGCAGTCCCCACGGAACTTCAGGCTTCCTGGGCCTGGCGGGTCTTCGGTCCTTCATCCGCATCATGACCATAAACTGGTTTTGACGCAGGATGGTGTCGGACTGCGATTCTATGGTTTGCAACTGGACACGGATCGTCTTCAACGCCGAGGCGTAAGCCCGCCGGGTTGGGTGCTTTTTCGGTTGGTGCTGATTCATCACGCCCTCTGTACTTTGGATACGGGAAGGGGCGCTGTCGTTGCCCCTACTGGCGAAATGTGTCACTAATCGTGACTGACCAGGGCTTCGGAGGCCTGCCGGACTCGGGAAACGGCTGTGATCCGGTCTTAAATATGTCTTGCGCAACGGCTAGGTAAAGCAACGGAGTCTCACAAACACAGGCAAACCGCCAACCCCTTCCGGAATCCAAAGAAGCCACCAGACGTCGCGTCCGCAGGATGCAGGATACGGATTGAGATCCATCGCCCATGATCGAGAGGCTAAGCCAGGAGTGAGTACCAATCTCATAGGCACGTTCATACGTTGGAGTCCGTTACCGGTGGCGCTGTGGGGCGCGATCATTTATGGGGTATCGAGGCTCGTACGCTGAAACGTACGGAGCCTTCTCAAGCAGCCCTACGCGATCCTCGTCACGGCAACTGGTAAGTTTTGCGGCACGTCTCCGTCGGTGCTAGACTGCGCCAATGGCCATCAAAAAGAAGACAAAGAAAAAGAAAACGAAGAGCAAGCAGAGCGGATCGAAGACGCTGATAAAGCCAAAGCGTGCTGCCAGGGCTAGGGGGGCAGCCAGAAAGAGCCTGGCTGCCAAGAAATCTGCTCCGAAGAAGCCGGCGGCGCGAACCAAGGGTGTCACGAAAACGAAAGCCGTGGCTAGCAAGAACAAGAAGAAGACAAGCAGCATCCAATCTGCCAGAGCAGTCACGCGACGAGCCCCTAACCGAAATCCGAAACGGACTGACGCGTCATTCCGACAGCCGGAATCTGACTCGGATTCAGCCGGGCAATCGGGAGATCTGCAGGGATTGTCCGACGTCGAACGCGCGGACTCGGAAAGTGTCGACGAGTTGATCGATGAAGGCAACGCGTTTGAAGCCGGCGTGATATCAGGCGTCGAAGAAGCGGACGACCAGGACGGAAGGGAAGTGCGGACGCGCGAAGTACCCGAGGATGACGTTCCCGGCGAATATCTGGATGAAGAGTAACGATTGCGACCGGGGAAGGACGAAACAAGCCGCAAAAGGAAAGTCAACGCCGTAGCCTGATCCGCTTAGAAAAACCGCGCCTTGAATTGTTCGTGCCTCTGGTGTGCTTGACTCATCAGAGTTTGGAATTCGGGTTCGTTGCGAATATTTTGTAATAAAGGGTCGCGCATGAAGTAGGGATAGCAAAAGAACCCGCCTCCGATGCTGTGCCGAAGCATGTGTAGCGCGGACGCCTTGTCGCCTAACACCGCGTAGGCCTGAGCGACCTTGTAAATACCTTCCGCATCCGTCACTCCTTGCTCTTCGATCCGGTCTTCTGTGTCGTGGAGAAGCTTCAAGCCACGCGCGTCTTCGTGCTTGATGGAGTAACTCAGGGCCTTCCCTACGTCTGCGGGAAGCAAGGAAGATTCCATTTCGAAGGCCCGGTCAAAATCCTTGGCCGCCTGCTCGTGATTGTTCAGGTAATATTCCGCGAAGCCGCGATAGAAGAGGATGTAAATCGAATCGTTGGTTGGCAAGCTCTGCATGAATTTCTCGTATTCGCCAAGGTACAGATAGGCGTTTAGCGCGGAGCTGCTGATTTTCACCTGCGGATTATTCTGGCGCGCTTGTTCACACTCCGCCACCGACTCTTCGAGCATCCCGCCAAAGCGGTAAGCGTAGCCAAGCTCCCAGTGCGCGTCCGCATTATTGGGGCTGATCTGGAGCGCCGATCTCAGCAAAGGCACGGCCTCTTCCACTCTGCCGGTATCGGTCAGTAAATTGGCCATATAGATTCGTGGCTCAACCAGCGTTGGATTTAATGCGATCGCCTTCTCATACGCAGCCTGGGCCTTGCTGTAATCCTCGCGCCCGCCGAACCTCAATGACGCATTGGTCGTGTACGCCCGCCCAAGGTGCGCCCAGGTAAGCGCGTATTTGGGTTCGATGGAAGCAGATTTTTCCAGCAGTTGAATCGCCGGGGCAAACTCGTTGAGCGAGTATAGATCGACTCCCCGCAAGTAGTCTTCGTAAGCCAGCGAATTAATCGGGTTGTCAGGCTTGAGATTTGCGGCCTCTGCAGGAGAAAGATTCAACTCCAAACCCTTGATGATCTGTTGTGCCACTCGATCTTGTACGGTTAACAATTTGTCGTACTTTAGATCGATCGCATCCTGCCAGAGAATCTTGTCCGGATTCACATCCACCAATTGGGTGGTGATTCGCAAGTCGTCGCCATCTTTAATAAAGCTGCCGGTGAGTAGCGTGTCGACATTCAAATCAGCGGCAACTTTCTTGGGATCGATGATCTGATTGCGATACTTGTCGACAGAAGAAGATGGGCGAACGGTAATAGCATTGATGTAGCCGAGCTTGGTAATGACTGCGTCTGCCAGCGAAAATCCCAGAAAGTCGGTTTCGGGATCCTGCTTGAGATTTCGAAAGGGAAGAATCGCCAGGCTGCGCGGGCGAGCGGCTGTCGGAGTTGGGTTCGACTTTCTTACAAGGAAGTAGCCGATGACCGAAACAGCGATCAGGATCACAGCCAGCGCCAGGAATTTTCCGCGCGACGAAACAGCATCGGAATCGAGATCCGTACTATCCGCTTGGGCAAGTGCACGACCGCCCGAGCCTGACTTCTTCGCTTCAAGGTGAACTGCCTTCAGTGTCCCTTGCAGAATCTTTCTAGCGCCACTTGACCGGCTGCTGGGGCGCACCGAGCGTTGCAACTGCGCTTGAAACTCCATTTCCTTCTTGAAGTCCTGAAGATCAATGAGCAAATCCTTTACCGATTGATATCGGGTTTCGCGGTCCTTACGCAAAGCCTTGCTGATCATGCGCTCTAGTTCATGCGGCACTTCGGGGACGAATTCTACTGGCGGCGGGGGCTCGACCTTCAGGATTTCGGCGATGATGTCGCTGGCGGTGCCGCCCTCGAATGCCGATCTTCCGGTGACGAGTTCGTAGATCACCGCTCCCAGGCTGAAGATGTCACTGCGCGCGTCAACCTCGATCCCGCGGGCCTGCTCCGGTGACATATACTTCGCCGTGCCCAATACCATTCCCGGTTCACTGGTCGACGATCCAACCGTCGTAGCCAAGCGACGAATTGTCCCCCCGGCCTTTTTCTCGCTCAGCTTGGCGATTCCGAAATCCAGAACCTTCACAATCCCATCGGATCGCACGATCACGTTTTCCGGCTTAATGTCACGATGAATAATTCCGGTGGCATGCGCCGCAGCTAGAGCGCTGGCAATCTGGATTGCGATTTCAATCGCGGTGCCCAACTCAAGTCTTCCGTTTGCCAGTCGCTGACGAAGGGTCGCGCCATCGATGAACTCGGAAGCAATAAAATGCATTCCGTCGGCCTGCCCGAACTCATGAATGGTAAGAATGTTGGGATGATTAAGCGCGGAAGCGGCGTGCGCCTCGTGCTCAAAACGACGCAACCCGCGTTCATCGCGCGTCAGTTCTGGCGAAAGCATCTTAAGCGCGACTTTCCGTCTGAGCCGCGTGTCCTCGGCAAGATAGACCTCGCCCATGCCGCCAGCTCCAAGCACGGAAATAATTTCGTAATGTGCCAGGCGTGTGCCGGGGGCAATGCTATCGTGATGATCCCCCTCCATCATGCGATGCGCTGCCTCGAGCACCGGCCTTTCCAGGAAATCCATGGGTTTCTCGGCGGACTCCAGAAGAGTTTCCACTTCCTTCCGCAGATCCGTATCCCCGCCGCAGCGCTGGTCGAGGAACTGTGCGCGCGCCTCGGGCTTCAACTCGACAGCCTCATAAAATAAGGCTTCGAGCCGACGCCAGCGGTCGGAACTGGAGGAAGAAGCCATTAATATTCCTAGGAGACGTTTTGTGTAAGTTCGCGGTGCAACCACGCCTTCGCCATTTTCAGTTCGCGATGCACCGTAGCTGGAGAAATCTTGAGGGCTTCCGCAGTTTCGTCGTAGGTAAGCCCGCCGAAGAAAAGCAGCTCGATGAGCTCGCTCTTTCTTTGATCGTGGGCCGCGAGGCGTTGCAGCGCCTCGTCCAACTCCACAATGCCTCCGCTGGTTTGCGGACCAACCAATACAGCGTCGTCCAACGAGATTTTTTCCGCACCGCCCCCCCGCTTGTCGCGGTTATGAGCTTTCGCGTGGTCGACCAGAATGCGGCGCAGGAGCCGAGCGGAAACTGCAAAGAAGTGAACCCGGTCTTGCCAAGCTATGTCGGCATCGACAAGGCGTAAGTAGGCCTCATTGACCAAGGCTGTGGCCCGCAGAGTGTGGTCTGAACGTTCGGCGCGCAGACAACGCGATGCCAGCTTGCGAAGCTGCTCATAGACAACCGGCATTAACTCGTCAAGCGCCGCTTTGTTCCCGCTACCCCATTGTTGCAGGAGCTGTGTCACTAACTGCCGTTCTGGAAGCATCTGCTTGGTTCCCATTTAGCTGAGTCCGCTGCGCCGTTCAATTCTCGCGCCCCGGCCCCGTGGCGCTGGGTTGCGGTGCGCAAGTCTACATGGGTCAGAAAGGGAACTCGTTCGAGCGTGCGCTCATCCCGTCCTCCCTTGGCGCGGAGAGGCTGGCTGATGCCGCGAAATGGTGACTTTCCCATGGAGCTTGCTATCGTTCAAGGCGGGCCCTGTTGCGCACCAGAGTATCACAGTTTTCCAACTGAGCAATGTGACAAAACGCGTTCATCATGTTGATCCCGTCAATGCCCAGCTAGCCTCGCCCGCCCCATGCTCTCGCCGCCCCATGCTATAGTCCGATCAAACGCATGGGATCCTTAATCTTCTTATTTTTTCCCTGGGGTTTGATTCTCCAGGCAGTAGCAATTGTCCACTTCATTCGCCGCCGTCCCGACGGCTACTGGTTGTGGATCATTATCTTCTTCGGGGGACTTGGGGCTCTGATCTACATTGCCGTCGAAGTGATTCCCGACGCTGGCCTGATGCGCCAGTCATTCAAAGTATTTCCCCGGCGCAGGAGAATTCACGAACTCGAATCGGCCATTCTGGACAATCCATCGGCCGGAAATTACGAAGAACTGGCTGATCTGTATTTGGAAGAAGGAAAATATGCTCGCGCACGCCAGTGTTACGACAAGGCGATTTCATCGCGCACTGACTCGCTTGACCCCTTCTATCGCCGGGGGATGGCAGCAACCTTCATGGGCGACTTCACCGCAGCCTTGCCCGATCTCGAACGTGTAGTCGCGCAGGACCCCAAGTACGACTTTCAGCGCGCCGCCGCCTTGCTGGCCCACGCCTACGCCAACACCGGCCAGCCTGAGAAAGCCGAGGCTCTGTTTCGCGAGGTCACTAAAATCTCCACCTCGTCCGAAACTTATTACAACTACGCTTGCTTTCTCGCGGCTGAGCAACGCAATGCCGAGGCTCGCGAATGGGCCCAGCGCATTTTGGACAAGAAGCCGAACATGCCCGGATATCTGCGCCGCCGTGAGCGTCCCTGGTTCCGCAAGGCGTCCGCTCTGTTGAGCCGGCTAACGTAAGCGCGAGCGTTCTCGCTTGTGTGGGCCGAGTAAGGACGTCTATCTGCTCGCGCGGGCGAAGGCGTCCGGCGGCAGACTGAAAATAGTCGCAGGCTTGTTAATTCGCGGCCAGATAGTCTCGCAATGCCCGCTGGGTTTGAAGATCGAGGGCTTCGCCGAATTGAGTGAGGTCTTCGAGCAGCACATGCGGATCCATATGTTCAAGATGTTCCAGCGCTAAAGCAAAAACGCAGCGCCGGACCAGGTTGTACTCTTCAACCAGCCCCATCGCCGTAAATCCCTGCGCCTGCCGCAGCCGGCCGTGCCGCTCGGCGGCTTTCATGGACGCAGTTGCCATCTCCTTCAAACCCAGGTTCATGACCTTCATGGTTTCGTCAATCACGGGCAGGATGGGAGCCGTTCGTTTGCCGGCAGCTAGCTTGACCCGCTTAAGGTTAGGATCTGCCTGACTGTGCGTCAACCATTGCTTACGAACGCGGTTGCGATTGTCCTTAAGCAGAAACTTGAGTCGCTTGGCCCCGCCCGCGGAACGCGTAAGCCGATTCTCCGCGGCGGATGAGCCCCGCTCCAACTGCTGGTTGATTTCTTCCTGCGCCTGACGCAGAGCGCTTTCGATTTCGCTCGAACGCCGGTCCCCGCGGGCAACCCGACTGACATAGGAAGGATCTACCTTAAGCTTGCGGGCAATCCTCACATAAAGGCCGCGATATAATGCCTGCGGGGATTGTATTTTCGAATCTAAGTTTGTGTTAGAATTGTCACGGTACATGACAACCTTTCATGTAGACTGGCGACAGGGTGCCGCCTAACGCAAGTGTTAGAACACGCGCGTTAGTTACAGTCTAGCAGGCGCACCATGAGCAACACAAGAGATGCAAAGCTCGAGTGGGCGAAACGGATCATCGCCCTTCGCCGTCGCCTCCAGATGAGCCAATCTGAACTTGGTCAGCAGATGAATGCTTCCGCGATGGCAGTGTCGCGCTGGGAGCGTGGTGTGCAGGAACCTCCGGCCAACATCTACGTTCAACTTGGTAACATCACTGGCGATCCCGAGTGTTGGTACTTTTGGGGCCGCGCAGGATTGAGCAGCGACGATCTGATGCGGGTTTTGCCCGCCGCCCGCTCCCGCTTGCGCAAAGATCGTATGTTAAAGCTGGAGGTCGTCCAAGCTGGAGCCCATCGGACACCCAAGCGCTCGGCTGACCTGGTAGCCATCCCGTTTCTGCCAGTTGTAGCAGCCACGCATGGCGGCAAGGGCGATCCGGTAGAAAGCCTTAATGATATCCCTCCGGAAACCATGTTGGCTGCGCCCAGCAAGTGGTGTCCCAACCCGGCCTATACCAGTTGTCTGCGGGTTCATGGCCGTTCCATGATGCCACTCATTCACGACGGCTACATCATCGTGATCGACACTTCGCAGACCAATCGCGCCAAGCTTTATGGGCAGATTGTGGTGGCGACTCACAAAGATCACGGCCTTATCGTATCCCGCCTGCAACGCTTTGATCACACCGAGGTTCTGGTTCCGGAAAACCGGGAGTATGAGTCCACTGCCGTATCCATCAATGGCTGGCGGATCGTCGCCAAAATCCTTTGGTGGATTGGGCAAGCCGCTTAGGTTGTTTCCCCGCACTGCCTGCACCAAAATTATAGGCCCACCCTTTTCGTCTGAACTCGAATAAGGGTGGGCCATGTCGCCACGGATTTGCCTTACTTCTTTTCTGGCTGTGCCCGTGGCTGCTGTTTCTGCTGCATGTGTTGTTGCTGCTGCTCGTGTTTTTGCTCCATCTGCTGGGTCTGTTGTTGGTGCCGTTGTTCGGTCTGCTGCCTCTGCGCCTCATTCGCGTTCTGTTGCGTTAGACGCTGATGCTCCTGCTCCTGTTTCTGCGCCAGCTTTTGGTGGTCCTGCTGCTGTTTCGCGTACAGCTTCTCCTGCTGTTGCTGGTATTTCTGGTCCGTTTTAGCGTTCCCCGTGTTCGGAGCCGGAGGACGCTCGTGCGCTTGCAGGTCCTTGGCATCGTTTGGAACAGGGGGACGCGGAACATTGTTCGCTGGACGACCGCCCTGCTCGTTGCCACGCTCTCCTGCGTTCGGCGGACGCGGAACGTTGCTCTCCGGACGCCCACCCTGCTGGTTTCCTCGCTCTGCCGCAGCCGGAGGATGGTACGGTGCTCCTGCCTCTCTGGCCGGCACCGCTCCCCCACCCTTCAGTTCTCCTGGTCGAGCCGTGGCTGCGACTGGTGGCCTGCCCTGGTTAACCGAAGCCCGTTGTTGCGGGTCATTGCGAGCCGCTTCCTCGTGCTGAGTCTGAGCTGCTACAGGCGGTATGTGTCGCTCGTGTTCAAACGACTGTTCTTCCGACGTCGGGCGAGCCTCGAGGCCACCATTGCCTCCGTTATAGCTCACGCGGTTTACCGTGGTGTTGTTTATCACGGTGGTGTTATAGGTGTTGTGAATATTTGTGATATTCACGTTGTTGACGGAACGATTGTAGAAGAACTCTCCGCCTCTCCACTCGCCACCTTCATAGCCATGGCCGAAGTAGCCGAATCCGTAGTTGATGCCGCCGTAGAACCCGATGTGCGGACCCCAATAGCCGACGTGGAAAATAAATGCAGAGCCGCCCCAGCCCCACCAGCCCGGCGTCCACAGGAATCCAGGTTGCGGTGCCAGCACCCATGTGCCGGGCACCCAATAGTAGCCGTCAGGGCCGTAGGCCCAGTAGCCCGGCGTCCAGATATAACCAGGGGAAGGACACGGGGGCTGTTCGTAAACCGGCAACGCCGGCGGACCGAAGTTGACAGAGATGCCGATACCGATCTGCGCGCCCGATGTCGCCGGCAGCGCCATCATCACAATTGCGAAAAATATCGAACACAGTACTACTGAAGCACTGCATCGCATTCGTTTCATGGTTCCTCGTAGCTGCTAAGTTTGTGCCCCACAAGTTGGGGCAGATTAAAAATCTTCGTGCCACACAACACAAACCCAGACTCGAGCACTATGTTGCGCCGACATCCCGGATGTGCGGATAAACGATAACAGCTCCGCACCTGCGCGACTAGCTGCATACGCGCAACCCTAGCGGAGGGTAAGGATTAGCGCACGCGCAATCCATACGGTTAGCGCTGTAGGCATTTTACTTAGTTGCTGTACAGGGTGGCCCACGCGGAGCTCAAAAAAAGCCGTCAGTTCCATTTCGGACAGATTCGTCGGATGGCCCGCGGGCGGGACCGCTCGTATTCCCGCCCCGTTTAGAAACTTGTCACGCACCTGGCTGAGCGACTTGAACGATGTTGTTGCGTACGGCGTAGAGCACCAAATCGCTCACCGAGTGAAATTGAAGTTTACGCATGATATTAGAGCGGTGAGTTTCCGCGGTTTTTACGCTCAAGCCCAGAGTCACCGCGACTTCCTTGGTGCTGCTGCCCTCCGCCAGTAACTGCACCACTTCACGTTCCCTGGGAGTCAGCGGGTTGCGCCCGGGCAAAAAGGATGTCCCACCCCTCAGGTAGCCCTGCAACACCATCGCTGCTACCTTCGGCGTGAAATATGTCTTGTCGCGCAGCAAGGCGTCCACCGCAGCCACCAGTTCACATCCGGAATCAGATTTCAGCAGATACCCCCGCGCGCCAACATCCAGCACGTCATGGATGACCTGGTCGGAATCATGCAGGGTGAGGATGAGGACCTTCGTAGCCGGATTCGTCTTCACAATCTGTCGCGTCGCCTCCAGTCCGTTCAGCCCCGGCATGCTTACATCCATGACGACGACGTCCGGAATTAATTGCGTCGCTTTTTCGACTGCCTCGCGGCCGTTACGGGCCTCTCCACACATTTGCCATTCAGGCTGTTGCTGAAGTATTGCGATCAGACCTTTGCGCACTACTTCATGATCGTCAGCTACCAAGATTCGAAATGCTGCCACAGAACACCTCCTAGGAATCTGCTTTTGACCCCAGGCAGCGCCATCAGGCGCCGACCCGTCCTCGTGATTGCCTGCACCTGGACGCAGTCAACCCCAACCTTCCGTGGAAATTTCGCCAGAGAGACTTCGGTAGCGCGATTCCAAGTTACTTTCAGTTTCTAAAGCACCAGCCTTGCCAAATCGGGAAATACTGTAGACTCCTGAGCTTAGGACGTGGCAATCTGCCCGGCTGTGTAATTTTTACTAGGCAATCTAAACCACGCTGCAGTGATGCAACCCAGTTTTGCACAACCTGTTGCCGAGATCGTGTGGCGAAGGAGCGCCACTAGCTCGGCGACGTTGACATTTAGCTGGCCCAGTTCTATCGTTGCGACCCGGACAGCAATGAATATCGTCAAGTCAACCCACCGCTTCGAAGAGTGGTTGGGCCGCCACACCACGCTGGTGCAGGCTGATTTACGCCTCAAGCATCAGCGCATGGCGGAGGCCCCATTTCCTTTTCTTCGCGCGACCTTCTATCGCTGGATGCAGATCTGGCCTGAGATTTGTCCTGACCTGGCCAAAGCTCCCAGGGTTCTCGCCGTGGGCGATCTCCATGTGGAGAATTTTGGCACCTGGCGGGACGTCGAAGGCCGCTTGGTCTGGGGGATCAATGACTTTGACGAAGCCGCCATCCTGCCCTGCACCCTCGATCTGGTGCGTCTCGCCACCAGCGCGATGTTCGCCATTGCCGCCGGCCACCTCGCACTGAAGCCCAAGGATGCCTGCGCATCGATCCTGGAAGGCTACAAGGAGTGTCTCGTCCGCGGCGGCCAGCCCTTTGTGCTCGAAGAGAACAATACCTGGCTGCGGCAAATCGCAACTGGAGTGCTGCGTGACCCGGTTCACTTCTGGCGCAAAATGGACGGCCTGCCAAAGATACGGGGCGAAGTCCCCGTGAGTGCGCGGGAGGCTCTTGAGCACTTGATGCCGGAGAACTCACTCAACTACAGGACCGTTCGCCGGGCTGCGGGTCTGGGAAGTCTGGGGCACGTTCGCGTAGTTGCAATCGCGCTCTGCCGTGGTGCCAAAATCGCTCGCGAAGCCAAGGCGCTCGTGCCCTCCTCAGTTTACTGGGCCAGTGGAGACGACGGTCCTTCCGAGATCATGTACCAGGCCATCATCAGCCGCGCCGTTCGCGATCCCGACCCTTTTGTGCAACTGCGAGGTCGCTGGATTGTCCGCCGCTTGTCACCACATTGTTCCCGCATCGAACTAACCGTTCTGCCCACCGACCGCGACGAACTCCGCCTTCTTTCTGCTATGGGATGGGAAACTGGCAACATTCACCTCGGCAGTGTCGATGCCTGCAAATACATCCGTCGCCACCTCAGCCGCCTCAAGCCAAGCTGGCTCTACACCGCCGCGAAGAGCATGGAAGAGGCGGTTGCCGGTGACTGGCGCACCTGGAAAAAATTTGCGGGCTCCTGAAGCATTCCGTTTCAAGCGATCAGATCTGTCGAGGGAACCCGTAGCAAATTGCGTCTGCCGATTCCAGCCGCGCTGCGGTTCCTGCGGTCTCACGTCTCAGCGCATTCAGCAATTCGTCAAGGATCACCTGCAGCGATTCCGGGTCTTCTCGGAACGCACGCCGCACACTTTCCCGGTCAACCGCCAATTCGCCAATCAGCCGCGCACCTTTTATATTAGGCTCTTCGACCACCGGCAGAACCCAGCCCCCCAGACGTTGTTTGCGGCGATCCACTTTCTTATCTCCAACCGTGGCAAACGGATAGTCCAAACTCCCCGTCGTCATCCAGTGCACCACCAGTTCCTCCACGTGTCCACCGCAGCAGGCCGCATAAATACCCCGTCGACTGGACAGTTCGTCCTGCCACTCCAGAACCTTCAGTTTGTCTTCCCAATGGCTCTCCGCCACCAGAAACCATACCTGCCCCGCTAATCGTTCCTCGCCGCAGATCGTGCACTCCTGCATCTTTGGGTTGTCCATACGTCCTTTTTATGCGGACTGTTCGGTCCGGCTCATTGCCTTCTCGGATAGTTCCTGCCCATTGTGAGCTTCCACGGGCTTCTTCTTGGCTACGGCAGACCGCGAAACTGTAACCACTCCTCGGCCCTTTTCGTACGATAGCGTCAGCGCGAACGCACACTGGTCGCATAGCCAGTAGTATTCAATGCGATTCGCCGGCTGGCCTCGCCAGTCCGCTCGCCGCAGCGTAGACCGTTCGAAAGGTTCCGTTTCCACCAGGAATAGTTTCCCCTGCCTCAGCTTGCGGAATGGGACGAAACAGGCTGGATTTGCGCATTTGTGCAGCACCGGTGAAACCTCCGAAATGCCGATCTGAGTCAAGGGCGAGCATTGCGGATGCACGCCAAGGTCCGAAGTGCGATGGCGGGCGCGCTCGTCGAACCACTTTGAATGCATCAGGCTGCACATGACTGCTTGCGTCTCCAGAAACTGACGTGCCCGCCTGCGGTCCCTGGTGACGAAATCTCGGCATCTGTTCTGGTCTGAACCATGACATCTTGTAGCCGGTAATATTTTCAGTTCTTCCTCTCGACGAATTCCCACGCAATCCCTATCATGGAAGACATCCCACTAGCTCGAGGTAGCAAGATGGCCGAACCAACGTATGAAGAACTGAAAGCCCGTTTAGCTGAACTGGAAAAGCAAGGCCCGCGCCGCACCGGCAGCCTGGAATTTCGCGTGAGCGAAAAAGGCGGAGTCAGCGTGTATGGACTGGGCCGCTTTCCCGTCACTCTGTACTACGAACAATGGACGCGCCTGCTCGACGCCGCCGAAAAGCTTCGCGAATTCCTTGAAGAAAACAAATCGAAACTCAAGCTCAAAGACCAATAGCTTCGACCGCGAGCAGTATCTCTATCTCACCACTCGAGGCCGACGCAGTGGTCTGCCTCGCGAAATCGAAATCTGGTTCACTCATCGTGACGGACGCTTCTACCTGATCGCCGAATACCCCACCTCGCAGTGGATCCAGAATCTACAAGCCCATCCGCAGGCGCAGGTACGAGTTGCCGGTGAAAACTTCACAACTCGCGCCCGCATCGTCTCTCCCGAAACCGATTCCGAGTTGCACCGCGTCATCTCTGAACTCTCCCGCGAAAAATATGGCTGGGGAGAAGGTACGATAGTAGAGTTAGCCAGAACTGAGAATCGAGAACCAGAATCTGAGAACCGAGAACCGTTAACCAAGAACTGATTTAAGAATGGCATCCTCCGAAGACATTCTCACCCTTCCACCACCCCCAGCCGACGCTCGTCTCTCGTACGGCACCGATCCCAATCAGTTCGCAGACCTGCGCCTCCCCAAAACCAAAGGCCCGTTCCCAGTCGCGATGGTCATCCACGGAGGCTTCTGGCGCGCGAAATACGACCTCGTCCACACCGGACACCTCTGCGCCGCGCTCACCGCCAAAGGCATCACCACCTGGAACATCGAATATCGCCGCGTAGGAAACCCCGGCGGAGGCTGGCCCGGCACTTTCGAAGACATTCGCAGTGCATATCGCTACCTGCCCCAAATTGCCAAACGCTACGACTTCGACTCCACAAAAATTCTTGTGATGGGCCACTCCGCCGGTGGACAACTCGCCCTCTGCCTCGCCGCCCACGAGCCCTCGCTCAAACGGGTGGTTTCACTGGCGGGAGTATTGGATTTGCAGAAGGCGTGGGAACAGCATCTCAGCAACGATGCGGTAGTGGCTTTTCTTGGAGGCAAACCCAGCGAAGTGACAGAGCACTACCGCGAAGCCGATCCCATGCAGTTAGCCATCGATCACGCCACCACGCAATGGCTGATCCACGGCGCCGGAGACGACACCGTCCCCTCCTATTTCAGTCGCCAGTACGCTGAGCTAAAGAAAACCCGCGGAGAAGATGTCCACTACACCGAAATCTCAACGGCAGGCCATTTCGACCTGATCGATCCCCGCTCAAGCGCCTGGTCCACGGTAGAAAACACCGTCCGCCGCCTGCTTGCTTAGAATAAAGACGGCGAGACGAGCGCTCCCGCGGTAAAAACGTTTTGTTCGTATCCGTGAGAATCCGTGTAAATCCGTGGCCGCCTTTCAAGCACAATTCCTCAACACCAAAGCCGAGTTCTTCGATCCGAAAGCAATGCAATTACAAACCGCATGTTCCACTCGTTTCTTGCGTCCAACTCCCGGCACATAATCCAGATCGCACTCCGGATCAGGCGTCTCCAAATTGATCGTCGGCGGAATCTGCCCGCTTTGCATCGCGACAATCGCAGCCGCGACTCCGGCCGCGCCGCAAGCTCCCTGCGGATGCCCAATCTGCGACTTCAACGCCGACATCGGAACCTCCCGCGCCCGTTCGCCCAGCGCCAGCTTCAAAGCCCGCGTCTCGATGCGGTCGTTCAACTGCGTAGAAGTGCCATGCAGATTAACGTAGTCCACATCCTGCGGAGCAATGCCAGCCTCTTTCATCGCCAGGCCGATCGCCCGAGCCGGCTCTTCGCCGCACTCCTGCAATCGCACCCGATGAAACGCCTCGCACGTCGACCCATATCCGCAAATTTCCGCCAACATCTTCGCCCCGCGCGCCCGCGCGTGTTCATATTCCTCCAGCACAAACATCCACGCGCCTTCAGCCAAAACGAAACCGTCGCGATCCACTGAGAACGGACGCGATCCCCGTTCCGGCGCATGGTTCCACGAGTCGGTCAAAATCTTCATGAGGATGAAGCCTTTAATAATGCCCAGCGCGATGGGAGCATCCGCGCCCCCGCTCAACACCATGTCCAGCCGCCCCGATTGAATCTGTCGCATCGAATAGCCAAACGCGTCCGTCGACGATGTGCAGCCAGTCGTGATCACATGACTCGCCCCGCGCAATCCAAAACGCACATTCAGTTCGCTCGAAAGCGAGCCCATGACTCCTGTGGGAACGCAAAACAAACTCATCTGCTTGTACTGCTGATGAAAAAACAGGCGATATTGTTCTTCGGTAAATTCCTGCGATCCGCCGCCCGAACCGATGATCACGCCAAAGCGCTGTTTCTCCTCAAGGGGCAGGGAAGCTTGATCGAGTCCCGCCGAGCCCAAAGCCTCGGTAGCCGCCGCCAAAGCAAGAGGCAGCACTCGCGATACATGTTTTCGTTCGCGCTTTTCCACCCAAGCCAATTCATCAAAATCCGGAACCTCCCCGGCAATCTGCACCGGAATCTCCGCCGAATCAAACCGTGAAATCCGCCGCACGCCACTGCGACCCTGCAGCGTGCCCTCAGAAAAAGCAGCATTCCCCACGCCATTCGGACTCACCACACCCATGCCAGTAATCACAACTCGTCGTTTCAATCCTTACCTCCATTACCCCAGCCTTCGCGAATTCGTTTTGGGAAGGGCACGGCTTCAGAGCTCGCGCAAAAACTGCCGATTCGTATCAGGGTATGCCTTTAGGCATACCGCAACTCGATGGAAAATGGGCCCGGCTTCAGCCGCTGGGGCCCGACGATGCAACTGTAAATAACATTTTTCCGCAACCTCTTCAGCCGTGCCGCTTAAGCGCGCCAACAACTCCGGCTTCAGCCCTGAGACAGAGCTGCCCAGCCATCGTCGAAATCAAGGATATACGAAGAGGACTTCCGCCTGTGCTTTATAATCGCGTTTCGCAACGAGGGAACTTTTGGCCTACGAAGACTTACGTGATTGGATCGCCGCGCTCGACCGAGCCGGCGAATTAAAAAAAATCCGTACCGAAGTCGATCCCATTCTCGAGATCGCCGAGATCACCGACCGTGTCAGCAAGATGCCTGGCAAAAATAATGGAGGCCCGGCATCCTCGCCCGGCGGCCCAGCTCTTCTTTTCCAAAACATCAAAGGCCATGCCGGCGCCCAAGTCCTCATCAACCAATTCGGCTCCGCCCGCCGCATGAATCTCGCACTCGAGGTGCAAAAGCTAGACGAAGTCGCTGACCGCATTCGCCAGTTCATCGACGTAAAATCCCCGCAAGGCTTCCTCGACAAAGTAAAGATGTTGCCCATGCTGGCAGAAATGGGAAAGTTCTTTCCGAAAACCGTTTCCAGCGGACCGTGCAAAGAAGTCATTCTCCGCGATCGTTTCTCGCTCGACGAGTTTCCCATCCTGCAATGCTGGCCAAAAGATGCCGGCCGCTTCATCACGCTCCCGTGCGTAGTAACGCGCGATCCAAAAACCGGTAAGCGCAATGTCGGAATGTACAGAATGCAGGTCTATGACCGGCACACCACAGGGATGCACTGGCAACGACAAAAAGTCGGAGCCGAACACTATCGCGAACAGATGCGAGCCGCCGCCGCAAAAGAAAATGTCGGCGTGCGCGATCCCGCCCGCGCAGCCGTGGATCTAATGGCGCGCTCATCCGGCGGCTCAGTGCTCGCCGACGGCGATCGTCCCGCCGGCAAAATGGAAGTCGCCGTAGCCATCGGCACCGATCCAGCAATTACATTTTCTGCCATCGTCCCCGCCCCGCCCGACGTCGAAGAATACCTAATCGCCGGCTTCCTCCGCCAGAAACCAGTCGAACTAGTAAAGTGCGAAACCGTAGACCTAGAAGTCCCCGCGACCGCAGAAATAATCCTGGAAGGCCACGTAAACCTGGATGAGCTCCGCACTGAGGGTCCTTTTGCAGATCATACAGGTTTCTACTCGTTGGAGGACCTTTACCCCGTTTTTCATCTTAGTTGCATCACGCATCGCAAGGATCCGATTTACTCGACTACGATTGTCGGGAAGCCGCCGATGGAAGATGGGTGGATGGGCAAGGCGGTCGAGCGCATTTTTCTTCCGCTTATGCGGCTTACGATTCCTGAGATTGTCGACATCAATCTTCCTGTCGAAGGTGTGTTTCATAACTTGATGATCGTTTCCATCAAGAAGTCTTATCCCGGCCAGGCGCGCAAAGTGATGAACGCGGTCTGGTCGCTGGGGCAGGCGATGTTCACGAAGTGCATCCTCGTAGTTGACGAAGATGTCAACGTGCAGGACATCGGCGAGGTCACGCTCAAGGTGCTCAACCACATCGACCCCGAGCGCGACATTCAGTTCATGCTCGGCCCGGTCGATTCGCTCGATCATGCTTCCCGCCTGCCCAACTACGGATCGAAGATGGGCATCGACGCTACCCGCAAATGGTCCAGCGAAGGATTCACCCGTCCCTGGCCCGACGAAATCCTGATGGATGAAAAGACCAAAGCGCTGGTCGACAAGAAATGGAAAGAGTTGGGGATTGAATGAAACCCCCGGTTGACCCATCCCAAGTCCGGGGCTAGACTCGACGCCGGAGGTTCTCCTATGCGCTGTTTGCTCAAGGTATTGATCCCGGTCGAAACCGGGAATGCTGCGATTAGCGATGGCAGTTTACCCAAGACTATCGATTCGATTCTGAGTGACCTCAAGCCCGAGGCGGCTTATTTTACAGACGAACATGGCCAGCGAAGCGGTTTCATCTTCTTCGACCTGAAGGATCCTTCGCAAATTCCCGCCGTGGCCGAGCCCTGGTTTCTAGCTTTCGATGCGCATGTCGAGATTCATCCCGCCATGAACGTGGACGATCTGAAGAAAGCTGGCCCCGGTATCGAGAGTGCAGTAAAGAAGTATCGCCGGACGGTTCACGCGACGGCGGCGTAGATTTGATTTCTCCGCCATCGCAGAAGGCCCTCGCAAGAGGGCTTTTTCGCAGGCGCATTTCGTCGAGTGGAAAGGCGATGATCCGGGTTTAGACAACCGGAGAGAAGATCGTATATCGCCATAGGAGCCTCATGCGTATTCCAGCCGCTCAATGCATCCGTCGATTACCCTCGCTCGTCACTCTGCTGATTGTCTGCGCAACCAGCGGCCTCGCGCAGAAAACTTCCGACGCCGAGCGTCAACTGTTCAACTCGGTGAACCACGAACGCAAGGCTCACGGATTATCCCCGGTGAAGTACGACGAAGCTCTGGCCACCGCCGCCCGCGCCCATGCCCAGCGCATGGCCGAGCAGGGAACCATCTCGCATCAACTTCCGGGCGAGCCCAATCTCCTCACCCGAGCCCGAGCGGCCGGCGCCCACTTCTCCTGGATTTCGGAGAACGTCGACGAGGGACCGAACGCCTCCGCCATTCATCAAAGCTTCATGAAGTCTCCGCAACACCGCGCCAACATCCTCGACACCGACATGGACTCCGCCGGCATCGGCGTAGCCGAACGCAACGGCCAACTGTACGCGGTAGAAGATTTCTCCAAGGCAAAATAAACGGCAGGCTTTACTACTTTCTATCGTGAAGCGAACCGCCGAGACAGCCACTATGGTATCGGCTTCGGCAGGAATGCCAGTCGAATGAGTTCGCGTGCGAACTGCGCTTCAGGCCACGCCGGATGCTCTTGCCGAATCCGCTCCTTAGCCAATTCGCGGGCGAACACGCTCATTTCGAGCGCGATCAGCAGGCGTTTTTCCCCGGTCATCGCTCGCTGAATTTCGAGCTGGACGGTTTGTGCCGCAGGGCTTGTGTCCGTGACGAGCATGGCCAAATGCTACCACGCGCCTCTCTACCTGAGGAGTCTTGTCCCCTCACGACGTGCTCCCGACATTCAGCTGGATTTCCGAGAACGTCGACGAGGGACCGAATGCCTCCGCCATTCATCAAAGCTTCATGAAGTCTCTGCAACACCGCACCAACATCCTCGACATCGACATGGACTCCGCCGGCATCGGCGTAGCCGAACGCAACGGCCAGCTGTACGCGGTAGAAGATTTCTCCAAGGCGAAATAGCAGGCTCATCTTAGTCGGACCCAAGGCCTGACCCGCACAATCGGATAGAGTGCCGTCTCTGCGCTAAACTCCTCTCTTGTGCCCGATACCATGCAAGAGGCCGAGCAATATCTTGTTCAGGTCGCGACAAGCCTAGCGCGCGAAAATCCCATAACTTTGCAGAGCGTTCAGTCGAAGCTTCGGTCGGAAGTCTCAGGCGGCCCGACCGAAAGGCAGTTGCTCAAAGCAATGCTAAGGGTGACGACGGACTTCCGCAGGCGCGGCCAGTTCGGCCGGTTCCGGGCAGCGCTGTTGCTGGGAACGACGCTGCTAGGCGCCAGTTTTGTCACTGCGGCAGAGCGTACGGGCGTGCTTTTATGCGATGACAGTTCGCCGAGGTCTCACCACCTTCTAACACAGCTTTCAGTTGAGGCAGGAGCTCCCGACAACGGCGGTTGGCGATTCTTAGAGGCTAGGCTACAAACGTACCTTGCGTATGAGCGGCTGGTTGCCGCGACCGCGGCCAACGAGAGCAGCGCTTTGCGCCTACTGGGTGTTTCACCTCGTGAAGCAATAAAAAAGGTGCTTGCGCTAACCCATTTACGTTTCCTCAGCTATATGGATTTCAATGTGCCAACCAACATTGCAGAATGGCTCAAGGGATTCGGACCTCCGGAAGAGTTCGCCACTATTGCTTCTTTACTTGTTGCGCTCGCAAACGGTCAGAGCCTTCTTGATTCCATCGACTTTGCGTTTCCCCTGGACGCAGACATCGCGAGCGCTGAGGTGCGAGACCTCGTGGAATACGGCAAGGCCCTTCAGCAGCGCTACGAGGTGGCAAAAGACATTTCGCTATTTGGTTACCGACTAGAGGTTATTGAGGGCAATCGACATTCCAGAGTGTTCAACCTACATCCTCCGTCTCCGGAGTTCGAGTACGCCATTCGGCTGGGCTATATTCGATCGGACCTCAGTCGTTCAAAAGGTCTCTTGGAGGCTGGTACAGTTCCGTCGGGCCGTCCCGTATCGATTCTTGGGGCCGCAGAAGTGTTCGCGACGCGATTACGCGATAGGATTAGCGAGCTCAGGGATGAGAACACGCCCGGTGGCCGCGTCATTGTCAACTTCCCACTTGTTCCAGAGCTGTATAGGACGGTGCTGACGAGTGGGTTCTACGAGGATTTCTTAGAGGAGGAGAACCTTAGCCTGGATTTTATTGCCCCTTTGCGTCAACGTGGAAAGCCAGAAATCCAGCTCACGGAGAATCTCGACCTGGAAACATTCGTCAAGATCTGGCGGTTGATGAGATTCCTTTCCCTCGTAGACATTTGCGCTGTTCGGTCATTTAAGGACATAGGGCCCGCGATTCTGTTCAACTCGGTTTTCCGGGTCGCCAAAGAGCAGGATTTGCTTGATCTCATCGTCTCGATTGGTATTAGTGCGGAAGAAGCCCGAGAATTTCTGAGGCTCGTGAGCGCGGATGTGCAGCATCTCGGGTACCTCGACCTTCAGTACCGGCCATTCCTGAGGATTGCCGCAGCTACCCTGGGCGGCTACACGAGTCCTCCGGAGATTGTCTACGTGCCTGCCCTCGTGGCTTTCGCGAACGTGCTGCGTAACGTGCAGTCGGCGAACCAACTCCGCCTGACCCAAAACGCCGACCTTTTAGTCGTAGCCGTTGCAGACGTATTGGGCAGATTTTTCGAGAAGGTGACCATGAACCGAAGAGTGAAGTCCGAAACCGAGGCCACAGATATAGACGTAGCAGTGCTGGAGGGCAGGACTTTGTACCTATTCGAGTGCAAGCACTCGGTGCCCCCAACAAGCTCACACGAGATGCGTGATATCTGGGAGGATATCGAGAAGGCCGCCCGGCAGTTACGAACAGCGCTCCGGGTGTTGGCTGGCCCAGATCGCCTGCTCAGCTATTTAACGGGTTGGTTCCCAGGAATCACACGCGAGGACACGATGAACATCCGGATAGTCCCATGTGTTCTTTGCTCGCACCGGATATTCGCAGGCATGAGCCACGAGAATATTCCAATTAGGGATTTTTCCTCCCTCGCGAAGCTCACCACAGACGGCATCGTTAGCCTCGGCATCATGGAAAATGACGAGTCGGTATCACATCGGTTCCGGGTTCTCGCGGGTGAGAAGTTCTCGGCAGCCGACTTGGACAACTACACTAGCGCCGAGCCGAGATTTTTCAAGATGTTTGTGCCGTTTATGCATCCCGTATCGCGGTTAACAAGCTGCGGCAACATAACGGTTGCTAGGGAAACCTACGTTTACGAAGTGAATACACATGAGTGGATTGAGCATATGGGCTCGTTGGGGTTCGTCCGCTTGGATGACGAACGTAGGAAATGGACACGCCCCTGGACGGGCGAAGATATAGCAGAGGTGCTCGACTCAGACGGGCCGGTCTCCGGCGACGAAGATGCGGCAGGTGCCCCGGGGTCGCAATGACGCGGGGTGCCTGGCGAACGATATTGTCCGCTTGATCAGAAGGAGTATCCTCATGGGCAACTCAGAAACCGATGGCAAAACCCCCTAGACCTCCCAAGACCGACGAGCAGCGCGAGGCAGAAAGGTGTCGCAGGGAATTCGCTGACAAGCTAGAACTTATCGTCGAAAATCTCGGGGAGGACGATTTCGTAGCGGCAGTTAAGGGCTACAAACCGGATATCACAAAGGAAGAACTGCAAGAGTGGGTTATGCGGTTTCGCGCCGCCGTCCGCGAGAAGCGCGGGCTTTATTGACAATCCGCTCGAAGCGCTCTTCGGCCTTCTCGAATTCTTCTTTGCTGAGCTTCTTGCGCTGGGATTCGACCAGATTCTCGAAGCTCTCGGTAAGAGTCGCCATCGCGGATTTTGGCTTCTGGGCAGATGTCGCCATGGCAGAACCTTTCCTGGAACGCGCGTCCTTGTTACTCATATAGTTTAACCTACGCGGCAAGATCGGGTGGGGCTACGTCACTGAAGTAACATCGTTCTTTGAGCTCGTTGGATTTGTACAGGCCGCTTGTGCGAGTTCGCGCGGAGAACTCCCTGCCAGTTTCGTTGCCGGTGCCGGCAGACGCGGGGTCCCTCGACTGCGCGTGAGCGTCCTTTGGACGATCACGCTGCGCTCGGGATGACAGATTAGTGGTGTGGCCTGAAAGGTCCGCTGCAACCGCAACGGCGGCGGACGGGAGTGTCCTCCCTGCGCGATTGGATTTGGGCCGAGTTGCTGGCCGCAGCCCACATCGCGCAGAGAGAATTCTCTGCCAGTTCGTTGCCGGTGCCGGCAGACGCAAGGTCCCTCGACTGCGCGTGAGCGTCCTTCGGGCGATCACGCTGCGCTCGGGAGGACATTTTGTCGGAGGGGCGACTGTTCGTTGGCCCAGCTTGGCGTCCACAGAACGGACGCGAACCTAGGGCACCCCAGAGTTTCTGTCCGCTTGATTAGCGTCGGGTTTTGGCTGGGGCTGGTTTGGGATTGGTCAGGAGGCTCCAGGCTTCGCGGTATTTTTCGTAGCGTCCTACGGTTTTGCTGTCTGGAGCGGGATAGAGCGGGAGGCTGGTGCGCGGGGTGAAGGCTTCGATTGGGATGATGTACCAGACGCCGAGGGAGATGATGTGGGCTACGAGGAAGTCGATCTGGTCGGCAGTGTAGGGGACGTGGCCCTTGGAGGCCCAGTAGGCGTTGATGATGCAGCAGCCATTGTCGGCGTCATGGCCGAGGCCTCCGGCGGTGGATTTGACCTGGATACGCCAGAGGTGCTGGCCGGTATCGATGATGAAGTCGTAGCGTTGGCTGTCGCCAACGGGTTCGTAGACTTTGAAACCGAGCTCCGTCGCCTTGAGGGCGAAAGCGATTTCGGATAACTCTCCTTGACGTTTACGAGTGCAGTTGCCGGCTTCTTTGGACAGACCTGATGGCGAGCGACGAAGGCGACCTACGGATTGTTTTTTCATGGGCTATGCAAGATGGCGACAGCGGCTGGGCTGCGCCTGGTCTTTTCTCCTTTAATGATTTTGGAATTGGTTTGGAACGGGTTCAGAGCGGCTTGCGCACAAAATAGAAAAGGCGCGGGGATGAGGTCCGCGCCTTAATTCTGCTCTATTTCCAGACTAGCAGATTGCAGGGGGTAACTATGCCATGGTTTTCAGATTTATTTTATCCATGGAATGAGTCGATTAGGGGAAAAAGTAGGCTTGAGGGGGCTTGACAAGATTTTTCCCAAAACGGGTTTTGACGAAAGTTCGAGTCTTTGAATCTTCAGGAAGGTTTGGCGAATGTTCCGCGCGCCAACATGCTTGGGACTGGCGTGGACTTCGCGGGCATTGCCTGCGGAGAAGTCACTGAGTTCTCGCTGGTGGTGGAAGACTCGTCGAATCCGAGATCGATGCGTTCGCGGACTTCCTGAATGCGAGAGGTGACGATGGGCGTGCGATATTCGGGATGGCAGAATTCCAGGTGCATGCCGCGGCCGATGTAGCGCAGCTTGAGCATAGAGCCTCCCCAAGTCGAGCCTGCAATCGCGACCAGCACTGGCTCCGGGCAGAATTCGGGATGGCCGGAAATCAGCGCCTGGCTTTCGCCTAGGAACACGGCGGTGTAGCGATGGTGTTGGGTCTGGATCTCGAGCACAGTAGACGGCGGCAGGTCGCCGAGAGAAACGCCGCCTTCGATTTCCGAGCGGACAATGTTGCCATTCACTTCGTCGCTGAGATTGGGATGCGGCATGAACATGGTCAAGTCCGTCTGGCCAGATCAAACTGTTCGAAAGATCATACCAGAGGACCGGCGGATGTCGAAGGTTACTTGTGGGGAGGGTCGGACGGACGTGCGTTCAGGCCGAGGGAACCTAGGATTGGACGTTGGCTAGCAAAAAAACAAGCCAGACTTGATCGGTCTGGCCTGCGCACGAAACAGGCTGCCAGCTACTGGCCGATGGAACTGGCCACAGAAGAAAATACGTTATTCGAGCTTCCACCAATCAATCGGATCGTGCCCACAACGAGTACCAGAATCACTGCAAGCATGACGGCGTACTCGGCTATGTCCTGGCCTTGGTCGTCCGCCCACAGGTTGCGGAAGGTTTTGTTGTTCATTGCCCCTCTCCCTTCTGAATCGGTGAGCACAGTGTGCTCCCGGGTCGACAAAAATACAAGTGCCAAGTTGTCTTACCGGTTGAGAAGACGAGCGGCACGGTTAATCGTCGGCTCAAGTGACAAGCTTCAATCCTGCTGACAGTGTACTCTCATCGGGCTGGAATTCCTCAGGTTTGAGACTTGCACGGAGAATACGGCAGTGGAACGCGGCTCAGCGGTCGGAGGTGTCGTCCTAAAGTTACTGTCGGACTTCAAGACAATCTATTATTCTACGTAGTCACGTCTGACACGAATCCTGGAGAAAGATTTACTAAGGCTGGAGGAATGCACAAGTCTGCTACCCGACGTTATGCCCGGTATCGCACGGAGATACCGGTTATTGTGAAGGTTCTGGGGACGGACGGCTATCTCCGGATACATGGTCGCTGTTTCGAGATTGCCGCGGCCGGGCTGGGCGCCGTGATTACCAGCGAGTTGACGGCGGGAGAGATGGTGACTCTGGAATTCTCCATTCCCGACGTTCCTGAGATTTTCGTGATGCGATCGGTGGTTCGGCACCGCATGGGCTTTCTGCACGGTTTTGAATTCATTGGCGCGCTTCCCCATCAGAGCGAACTCATCCAGGCATTCTGCGAAAAGCTGGAACCCTCGTAATCGCCCGGCATCCTTTCAGGCATAAATTCCTAACCGCACATTTGGGGTGGGCCATCCTTGTTCATCTTTGTGGAAGGGTAGAAGCAAGATACTGACAGTGTGGCTGGTCTAGCGATGAAAATTTGGGCCCAAAAGTGAAGGATCATCCTCAGCCAGGCTGCGAATGAGTTCACTGCTGAGGTAATCGGCGCCGGCCGCCACGGTGTTGCCATAGCGCTTCTGGTAGGTCGAGCGGCTCTTATCGATGTCTTCTTTGAGGCGATCGTACAAATCTTTGTGCTTGCGGCCTTCGGCGACTTTTGCCTGGTTGTAGAGCTTGATTTCATCCATCAACAGCCGGGCAAAGCGTTGTGCTTTGCGATGGACCTCGGCATCTTCCGGCGACATGTGCGCAAATGCGTCGGTCGCTGGCGCCGCCGCTGCTGCTGCCATAGCCGTGGGCACGGAGACCACTTCGGCCGCCGCTTCTGCCATCGCTGGTTCCTCGACTGCGACCGGAGGGGTCGCGGCATGCTTGGGTGCGTGCCCGGCAAATGGATCTGAAAAGGACGAGACTGTTTGTACCGGAGGAGCTTCGAACTTGTCGCTCGCACCGGCCTCGCCCGCGCCTTCTTTCAATGCCTGCTTGCGCAGCGACGCGACTTCGAGCCACGCGCTGGTGGCTGCGACCAGCAGTTCGAGTGCGGCTGCTTCCATCTTTCCGCTTCCTGCCGTTCCCGCGTCGCAATAAACTAAAGCCGCGACTTTGTCTTTCAGACGGAGAGGAAGCACCAACACGGAATCTTCAGCGGGAGCGCCGAATTGCGAAATGAATCGTGGATCCATCTCTGACACGCCAGCGCTGACCACGGCTCGCGATTGCAACGCCCTGCCCGGTGCGCGGCTGGTGACGTCCAAGGAAAAATCCTTGACGTCTTCGCTGTTATCGAAACCACGCCCCTGCCATCCCGTTGCCGATCCCGACTTGATCACGAACAGCGCCGCTCGCCCGCTATAAGCGGCAGTGCTTTCGAGCAGAGCACGCAAAATTTCTTTTTGCGTCGTCCCCGCATGAATGGCCGAGACTGCGTTTAAAAGATCGGCAGCCCCGCTTCCCGCCGACACGGCAGCTCCACCCAGATGCGGTTGCACTTCTTCGAGAACTCGGCGAACCAGTTCTTTTCGTAACTCCGGAAGATGACCTTCCAGCACCTGAGAGACAGCCTTCTCGACAATTTGATCAATCGGAGTTTTATGTGCCATTGTCGCCCTAACTAGTCCGCGTTCATTGCACTAACAGTGTGTCGAAACCGTTGATTACGTCGTGAAGTTCATCATCGCAGGAGCTGAAGCCCCAAACTGTTTTTGGCTCTAGACGGTACGACTAAAGTCGTGCCCTTTCCAACGGCTGTGTACCTATACATTCAGCAAGAATCTGAATTATAAGTCCACTTCGGTGAGTTTCGCGGATGACCGAAGTAACGTCGTCTAATTGCATAACACCATCAGCAATTGAACGCTGAGCCGGGCCGAAGGAGCCCTCGTGATTTATTTGCGGATGGTGGCTGCCGTAAAGGTGCGGAAAAATGCAGTTTGCTAGTTCGGGGCTAAAAGCTTTAGAGGATAGTTACCGCGGAGATGGCACTCTGCGCCACCCAAAATCGGAGTTTTTCCGCGACTCTTGAACCACATCCAAAACGCTGTCGAATCAACG
>Ga0206956_1007_pt1 | contig 76540 bp, 66 predicted proteins | sample Alteio_BWOrgHeat_35_FD_153252 | JGI IMG/M metagenome (GOLD analysis project Ga0206956, IMG submission 153252) | Enriched cells from forest soil in Barre Woods Harvard Forest LTER site, Petersham, Massachusetts, United States -... | ecosystem: Environmental > Terrestrial > Soil > Temperate forest >...
AAGCACTCAGCCGTCAGCACTCAGCTTTCAGCTCGGTCATCCGAATTATTCTCTGGCCAGCACCTGCAGAAAGGAATTTCGGCGGGTAGGCATCCCTCTATTATAGCTTGGTGAACAGGGCGCAAAAACGGGGCGAGGATTGGATGCTCGCGCCATGCGCAGACTTTTTGCGGACTCAGGAGTTTACGGAAGTTTGAAGTTTACTGTGATCTGAGTTTGAATTTCGACAGGTTGATCGTCGAGGTAATAAGGCTTGTATTTCCACTGCTTGACCGCGTCGATGGCGGCGCGCGCCAAAACCCCATCGCCACTGATGGCTGTCACTTTGGTGATGCTGCCGTCTTTGCCAATGTTGGCGAGTAGCTCGACTGACCCCTGAACGCGCATCTGTCTGGCTAAGGCGGGATAAACAGGGGGAACGCTTTTGATCAGCAGTCCTTGCGACACGCCTTGCGAGACCTTCAATTGCTGAGCGGCCTGGTGAGGAAGACTCGCCGCGGGTGTACTGATGATTCCGGAGATGGCCTGATTGTTGGGGTTCGAAGCACCCAGTGATCCGAGAGCAGGCGGTTGGACCGGTTCCTGCTCAGCCGGACTCGGCACAGCAGGGGCGGTGGCTTCATTCTTGACTACCAGAGGCGCAGACTGTGGCGCATCGGGCTGAGTTCTGATTATGGTGTTCGGCGCCACGATGGAAGTCGACTTCTTTGCAGCCGGAGGGCGCGTTTCCGTCGTCGAAAGGGTTATGTCAGGGCCTTGCTCGATGGGCAGCGCGGACTCGGGCTGGGTTGGCGGTGTAGTAGAAGCCACATTTTGCGCTGGAGTTTGCGAAGGCGGAGGGGCTGTTGCTTGCGGCTGAACCGGCGCGATCCGCGGAGAAGCGGTCGGTGAGACTGAAGGCCCAGCTGCAGATTGCATTTTGGTCCAGCCAAAATAGCCGATGGCTGCGACTGCAATCAGAACCACGGCTGCGATCAGGATGGTCTTCTTATTGCCGCCGGATGCAGGCTCGGTTGATATGCCACCCAGGGAAGCAAATGCGGGCGCCTCTAATTCGGGCATCTCGGCCGGCTCGGGCTCATCGTGAGGCTTGGGCGCTATTTTCGCGGGAGCGGTCGCCGCCGCTTGACCGGACGACATGCCGATGCCATGAGAACGGCTGATGGGAGCATCGGAAACACTCGCCGGCGAAGGCGGTGTTTTACTGGTCGCAGCAGCATCCACTTCCGACCGTCCAGTAACCTGGGCGGCGTGTCGAAGAGCATTAGTCATTGGCTCGGCTGCGGGTTTGCTGATCGGCTGCCACGGGTATTCTCTGGCGGTTGGAGAGGTGGTCGCCGGATCTGCCATCGACTCGAGCAGAGCAGCTTCGGTTGGCTCGGGTTTGGGACCAAGGTCGGCTTCAACTTCAAACAGGGCAGCGCTGACGGCCGGAATTGGAGACGGTGCCGGCTGCGTGGGCAAAGATGTAAACGCGGGTCTTGGCTCGGGAACCTGTGGAGGAGACAGGCGCTTGGCATTGATCGTGGTAACGGGACGTGAGGGTGGTTGGGGAGCAGTCGGCGCAGTCGTTGGTTTGGCTGCGTCAGTTTTCCGCAGCAGGCCGCGAGCGACGCGCAACGTGCCCTTGGATTGTTCAACATTAATGGGTTTGGTCAGAACCAGGTTGGCGCCGATGCGAAATGCCTTAGCCACGCCAGCTTGTCCCTCGACGACGGCAACGGCCAGCGACGACTGATTGGATCCGGAATTGTGCGCACTCTTGAACAGCAGGGCCGCATTCTGCTCACTGTCGCAGTCCACCACAATGGCATCGAAGTGCTCCGCCATCAGCCTCTTGACGGCCGCGAAAGGCTCGTTGCAAGGCTCAACGCGAAACTCCAGGTCGTTCAGGACCTGGGTGACAACGCGGGCGGTTTTCTCGTCGGGGCAGAATAAAAGGGCGTTGTACTTCATAGTGGAATCGTAGGTACTGTGGTGGGGAGCATCAAGTTACGTAGGTACTTTGAGGGGGCCAAAACCCTTGATTCACTTACGAAAGTTGGTGTCCGCCGGGTGTCCTCAATCACATCCACACAACCCGGCGCTGATCAGCCGCGCGGGGACGTACCGGGCCGCAGGCTCCGAGGTCTGAGATCAAAACCGAGAGGAGTGGGGATAGAGGGTCGACTTCGGGACGCTGGCAGCGATAGGGGGTGCGGGCGCGAAAAGACCCGGATTACTCACGAACCAGTCCATGAGCGCCATGGCGATGTTACAACAGCAACCTACCAAGCGAGAATCGCTGTACACTTAGCCGCTCGTCCTAGCAACCTTCTATGGTGCATCCCGACCTGAATCAGCTTTTAAATTCGCTCCTCCCGTTTGCAGAGCGCACATTGGCAGAGCATGGCGAGTTTTTTCCCTTTGGCACAACCATGAAATCCGACGGGGAGATAGTGGCCGTCAGCGCTTACGATGGCGACGAACGTCCGCCTTCCCAGAGTGTTATTGACCTTCTGACGCATGCCTTCAGGCAGCAAGCACGAAACGGAGACCTCCGGGCGGCGGGCATTTGCTACGACGCTCGCACTACTCCGCCGGGCCAGACCGAGAAATGTGACGCTGTGTGTGCCAGTATGGAGCATCAGTGTGGCGAGGCGGTTAACGTTATCTTGCCATACGAGAAAACAAGCGATGGCGAGGTTCAATATGGACAAATGTTCACCACGCCCCGGATTAGTCAATTTTTTGTGCCGACCGAAAAGGTTGCCGTTGGTGGATGGCTCCTGTGGCTTTGTTTCGCGCTCACGTGTGTATTTCCGGTAACCAGCCTCTATCACATTTTCTCGCGTACTATTCCAACCCTCATCAACCCTCATACTCCGGTTCGTGTCCTCCCGATCTTCATCATCTTCCCAGTTCTGTTCATCCCCATAGCAATCTTCAGCTTCATTGCGGGCCTGAAGCTCTGGCTTGTTAGACCAGGTGCCGTGAGCTTTGCGAAATACTTCCTTTTGTCGTATCTGGGTGCGCACACCGCATATTTCTTGGTCTGGGTTTACTGGATACTAATCTTCCAGCCAAATCAGTCCGCTGGCTTTGCTGAGATGGGCCGGTGGTACCTCGTCAACCCAGTACTGTTTATGGCGCTCTGGTATTCCTACCTAAAACAGTCGAAACGTGTACGGAAAACATATCTGTCAGGATGAAGGTAATCGGTGGCGCTAAAGGCTGCTTTCGCAAACGTGCCGCAGGAAAAATACCCTGTGGCACGCCAAGCCCCATCGCCCAGTCAGTGCTGTGTTGGTCTGAAATAGTCAGCGCGAGATCCTTCGCCCCGCTCGAGAAAACGCGGGGCTTCAGGATGACGTCATGCTAGCAGAGGGATCAACTGTTCTGGCGGCTTTCCGCTTGACTCTGGAAGCGATTCCAGGGTTGATACTGTGAGTGCCAGCTCCAGATCCCTTCGCTCCGCGTCAACGTTTGTCGCGGTTTAGTGCGGAACGAGTAGTTCGTCGGCGGAGTCTGGCAGATTCGGAGTGAGCCAGCGGAAGAGTAGAGTTGCGCCGAGGGCTCCCGCGATTTGCGCAGCAATGAATAAAGGAACATCGGCAGGCCGAATGCCGGAGAAAGTGTTGGACAACGAACGCGCGATGGTGACAGCTGGATTGGCGAAGGAAGTCGATGCGGTGAACCAGTACGCGGCCGTGATGTAACTTGCAACCGCGAAGGGAACCGCGCGTGACCGCAAACGCGAGCATCCCCAGATGACCGAGAGCAGGCCGAAGGTGGCGATGAACTCGCTGAAAACCAGATTCCATCCCGACCGGCTATGGGATGACAGCGAGTACCAATGCAGGCCGAACATCAAGTGGGCGACCATTGCTCCTAAAATTCCACCTGTACACTGAGCGGCGATGTATGCAGGCGCTTCGGACCAGGGGATGCCATGCTCGAGAGCGTCCGCGAGAGTGACTGCTGGATTGAAATGCGCGCCCGATATCGGCCCGAAGGTCAGAATTAGCGCGGCCAGAGCGGCCCCGGTTGCGATGGTGTTTGCGAGTAGAGCGATGGCAACATTTCCGCCGGCCAAGCGCTCGCCCATAATTCCGGAGCCGACGACAGCGGCAACCAGAAAAGCGGTTCCGACAAATTCCGCTACGACGCGTGCCTGCAAATTGAATTTCACTGGCGTCCTATGCTGTCGATTTCTTTCTTGATCGCGAGACGGTCCAAGGCGGCGATAGGCAGGTTCAGGAACAAACTGATGCGGCGATCGAGCATGAAGAAAGCGTCGCGAAAAGCGCGCTGAATTTCCTGCCCTGTTCCTTTCGCGGCCGGTGGGTCGGGCACACCCCAATGTGCAGTCATGGGCTGACCTGGCCATATGGGGCAGACTTCCTTCGCGGCGTTGTCACAGACGGTGAAAACGAAGTCGAGCTTGGGAGCGCCGGGCTGGGCAAACTCGTCCCAACTCTTGCTGCGCAGGCCTGCCGTTGAAATATGCGCGATTTCGAGTTGTTTCAGGGCCTCGGGCCGAACCGTTCCTGAGGCATGGCTGCCGGCGCTGAAGGCGGTAAAGCGTGGCCTACCCTTATGGTTCAGGATTGCTTCCGCCATGATGGAGCGGGCTGAGTTTCCGGTACACAGGAACAAAACGTTGTAGTGTCCTTGCATGTGCGCTTTCTCAGTTGCAGCAAGTGGGAGCGCAGCAAGCTTGCGTTCGTTGTGGCTTCACGGCCCGCACGAAGGCGCTCATGAACTTGCCCTCAACTTGGGGTGCGATTGCGTCGACGTCGATGTTCTGGCCGCAAAGGATCTCGCGGGCATCCTCAACGCGATAGATTCTGGTCGGTTCGAGGTCGATCTGTTCGAATCCGGCCGAGGCCAGCTTGCTTCGGTATTCGTTTTCCTCCAGCGCTCCCGCGACACAGCCAACCCACAAAAGCACGCTTTTGCGAATCTCGGGAAGCATTTCGCCGCGAGTGACGACGTCGGATACGGCGAATCGGCCTCCTGGTTTGAGAACTCGGAAGGCTTCGCGCAAGACGCTGTCTTTGTCGGCGGACAGGTTGATGACGCAATTGGAAATGATGACGTCGACAGAATTGTCGGGCAGGGGGATATGTTCGATCTCGCCCTTCAAGAATTCGACGTTGTCGATTCCGGCTTTGCGCTTGTTCTGATTCGCCAGCGCCAGCATTTCATCGGTCATATCCAGACCGTAGGCTTTTCCAGTTGGTGCAACTCGCTTCGCCGAGAGCAGAACGTCGATGCCACCGCCGGAGCCGAGGTCAAGAACAATTTCTCCCGGTTTCAGTTCGGCTAACGCAGTGGGGTTGCCGCAGCCGAAGGAAGCCAGGAGAGCCTCTTCCGGGATTTGGCCAGCTTGCAGCGCGTCATAGAGGTTGGAGGTAATCGGGTCGGAACAGCCGGTGCTGGCCGTGGCTCCACAGCAAGAACTGCCGCCAGTCGTGACTCGGAGTGCGGCCTCGCCGTATTTTTGTTTGACGACTTCCTTGATGTCGGGGCTGCTCATGTTTTCTCCTTATTTGCAAAGTTGAACGATCGATTCCGGCTTGAGCGCTTTGTTACAGGTGCAGCACTCGGCGTACAAGAACTGAAGCAGCTCTTGCAGAGCGTTTGTGTTTGCGGTGTAGCGCAAAAAGGTGCTCTCTCGTTTTACGTTTACGAGGTCTTCCGCCTTTAGTTTGTCCAGGTGGTGAGAGAGAGTGGAACTGGGAATGTTGAGTTCCTCTTGAATCTCGCCGACCACAAGACCATCGGGATGAGCCGACAAAAGCGATCGCATGATTTGGAGGCGAGGTTCGGTTCCCATGGCCGAGAACATGTCCGCGAACTTGGCTACTTGCTCGGCGGAGCGCTTCGATTGGACCGGCGTCATACTTCGATAATTGCAGAAATATGGGAGTATGTCAAGAGCAAGTGCGTCTCGATTCTGGACGGGTACAATGACGGGCATGCGCATCCCGCTTTGGCTGAAGATCGGCTGGAGTCTGTGGGTGCTGGTTTGGGTGCCGGTTTACTGGCATCAGTATGGATTGCAAAACTTCCTATACTTTTGCGATCTGGGGAATTTGTTTATTTGCGCCGCCCTGTGGTTGGAAAGTCCGCTGCTGTTTTCGTGGCAGGCTAGCGGTTTGTTGCTTTTTCAAACTCTGTACATCGTCGATTTGATCGGCGCGCTGGTGAGTGGCCGGCATGTCATTGGCGGGACCGAATATATGTTCGATCCACATGTGCCTTTATTTGTACGGCTGCTCAGTTTGTTTCACATTGTGGTGCCGCCGCTGCTTTTGTGGGCGATTTGGCGATTGGGGTACGACGGGCGGGGCTGGAAGTATCAGACGGTCACGGCGTGGATTGTGGTTCCGATCAATTATTTCTGGCGTCCGCAATGCGATGTGAACTGGGCGCGTGGGCCATTCTTTCACGAGCAGCATGTGGTGCCGGGGATGGTTTATTTGTTGACGTATTTGTTGGTTGTCCCGTTGGTGGTTTATTGGCCTACGCATTTGGTTTTGCGCTGGTATGCGCGAGATCCTTCGCCCCGCTGAAAAAGACGCGGGGCTTCAGGATGACGGCATCGAATTATGAAGTTGCGTGTTTAGGGTTGGGCAGCCAGGGCTCGCTTTGTCGCTTCTAGCAGGGCTTCCGGGCCTACCGGCTTCCCGGTGGCACGTTCCATCCAGAGGTCGGGAGTGATGCGTCCCATTTTCGCCATGCGTTCGAACTCGGGGCCGATGCTTCCGGCTTTCTTCATTTGTTCTTCGATCTGGAACGCGATCATGTGGCCGATGGGGTAATCGGGGAGATAGAGAAACGAATCGATCATGTGCGAATAGATTCCGAGCAGGACGACATCGTTCTTATGAAAGACCGGAGCATAGTAACGATTCCAGATGTCTTTCGAGATTTGCACTGTGGCTGCGTCGAGTTGCTTCGGAGTGGCTTGCGGGTGATCGTACATCCAGTGCCAGACGCCCATGTCGACGAGAGCGACGCCGGCAATTTCGTAGGTTCCCCAGAAATCGTTGAGCGTTCTTTCGGCCTGGCTCTTGGCGTCGGGCGCGGGAAGGCCTAGCAATTCAAGGTCGTGACCTTGGAAAACGAAGGCGAGAGCTTCTGTAAAAGCCGTGTTTGGCACGCCTTGAAGCAGGGTGAAGTCGTTGTCGTTGAGTGAGAAGGTTTGCTCGACGTTGTGTCCCATTTCATGTACGGCGATGTTGAAGCCCTTGTAGTTCATGCCGGTTTTTTCGACGCGGGTGCGGAGGTGAGCTTTTTCGGATCGCATGGAGGACCCCATGGCGTGGCCGGAGCCACGAGCGGGATCGACGATGATGTTGGTTGCCACATACTGGGCGCGGTCGGGAGCGAAGCCGAGTTTCATGAGCAGGTTGGGAATGTCTTTCTGGTAGGCCTCGGCGGTCGGATATTTCTTTGAAACGATCTCGTCGAGTTGAGCTTCGGTGTATTGGCTGCCCGGACGAAAACCGTTGTACCAGATGTCGAAGGGCTCGAGCGGACGGCCGAGGCGGACTTGAATCAGTTGCGCCGTCTGCGCCACTAACGAAGAACTCAGCACCTGCTCTAACATGCCTTTTACTTGTGCTTCCGGAATCTCGCGGTCTTCGTCGAAGCGGCGGTCGATCAGCGTTGGTGCGGTCGGGGAGTACGGATCGGCTTTGCGGGCGGCTTGGAAATCCTTCAGCAACGTGGCGTAGCGCGTGTCAGGCTCGGGGGCATTTGTGAGCGGCAGCTTGCTGGGCGTAGCGTCTGAGTCTTTCTCAACTGCCGGCTTGACATCGTTCGAGTAGGGATTCCAGTCGACGGTCGGATTGTTGATCACGACCTGGGGAATGGTCTGCGTCACGATGCGTTCCATTACCTGCTGGATCATGCGTTGCTTGGCGGGGCCGCCCTGCGCATCGGAATAGTCCGCTTTGATTTCGTCGCGCAGGTTCCAGTGGCTCAGCAGGCGCATTTTGGGCGGGAAAAGACGCTGGCCCTGAGGATCGACGAGGTGGTGCATCCAGATGTTGTATTGCGCGATGTACTGTCCGGCCTGTGCTTGTGCTTGAGAGATTGCCAGGTTGACGTCGGCTGGGATGCGCTTGTCGAAACGTTGCGCGAGGCGGACTTCGGCCCATTGCCGGCGTGTCCAGTTAAGACCGTCTTTCAGGCGTTCGTCGAGCGTGGTGAGGGGGAAGTTCAGCAGGACCGTGAAGGCCAGTTTGTTGTTGAAGAAGTCATCGAGGACATGCGCGGAAGGATCGTAACCGGCGAATACTTCGTCGAACGGTAGCACCGGGCCGAGATCAAGATCGGTTTGCTGATTGAACTCGCGATTGATCTCGTGCATGTGGCCGTCGAGTTGTTCGAGCAGGCTCTGGAAGCGGTTGAACATGGTATCGAGCGTGGTTTGATCGCCGGCGAAGTTGGTGCGGACGAAGTCTTCGAACACTGCCGCATCGCCGTCGTCTGCACGCCAGAACTCGGCTACCTGACGGAGACCACGTTCGATGCGAAGTTTTTGTTGGGTGCCATACTTGGCGGTCAGTTCGCTTTGCAGCTTGGCGATCGAGTCATTCATCCACGCGGGAGCAACTGCGGCAGATGTCTTAGCGGGAGTGGAAGCGTTCTGCATGAAAATCTCCTCCGAACAAAGTGGAACCGCGACGCACAGGGCGGCTGTCGCCAACAGCGTCAGACGAAGGCGGTGTTTCATTTTCTGCTCCTCTTCATTTCTATTTCTTGCTCCTTAGGGCCGACTCCGGTTGTGGATAGGGCAAGGAATTACTGAACTCGGAGATGTCGGAAGACGCGAAGTCGGGGAATGGCAGCTTGCTATTCTCGCGCCATTGTTGCACTTCGTGCGAGACCGCGGCAGCTTTCTCTTTGTCCACGCCCGGGTCGCGGCCCAGATAAACGGTGCGGGAGGGAAAGGCAAAGCCAGTTCCCGATGCTTCGACAATTTCCACAATTCTCAGCAGAAGATCTTCCTGAATCGCCAGAAACTCGTTGTTGTCCCTGGTTAGCACGTAGCAAAACACTTCCAGAGTAAGGGAGTTGTTGTCGTATCCAATGAACCGGATGCGCGCGCCGGCGGTTTCGACTTTGGGATGCTCATAGAGTAAGCGGCGAATCTGGGCGAGCACGTAACGCAGTTGGTCGGCCGATGTTTCGTAGCGCAGGCCCAGCTTAGTATTGAAAAGGATTTTATCGCGCCGGCTCAAGTTCTCGACGTTCATCGTCGCCAGTGTCCCGTTGGGAATGGAAAGCTCGGATCTTTCGGGAGTGCGAATGCGAGTGGAGCGCAGACTGATGTCTTCGACTGTGCCGGTCCTGTCGCCGAAGCGGCATAGGTCGCCCACGCGGATGACTTCATCTCCGAGCAGAGAGACACCACCGAATAAATTCTCCAGGGTCTTCTGCGCGGCGAAGGCGACGGCGATTCCACCGATGCCCAGTCCGGCGAGGGCGGTGGTCATGTTGAAGCCAAGAGAGCCAAGTATGGCAAAGACGGCAACGATGAAAATTATGGCTTTCAGTACGCGCTCGCCGAGAAGCAAGAGCGATCCTGTGCCTTTGCGTCCCGCATAGATGGCGCGATCTCGAAGCCGTCGCGTCACCTGCTGCAGGATTCGCCAGAGTAGCCAACTCCATCCGACGATAAACACCACTCCCATTACCAGCTGGTAGTAGTGGCGTTGCAAGAGCGGTAGGCCGAGCCGTCGGACGCAAAGAACGTGAATTACAGCGCCGAATAAAAGCCACAGAGGACGGAAGATCGAATGCCATGCCGTCCTGGGCGGCTGTCCTCTGCGCAATTTGCCGGCGAGTCCAACGATTGAAACCAGCAGCCATCCCAAGCCTGCGGCGAGCGGTATGGCCAGCAAGATAGCAAGCCATTGCCATGCGGGCAATCCCAGGAACTGCCACCGCACCATGAAATTGGGGAGACGGGCTTCGACCTGGTGTACTTCCAGACGGTCGTAGAGGTCGGGCACTTTGGCCAGAGTTTCGGAGGAGACCAACCAGATTCTCCCTTCTCCGGGGCCGGAGACGTGGACTAATGTCAGGTCAGCATCGACGTCTCCGGCGGACAAGACGCCAATACGCTGGTGGTCGGAAGAAACCCCCTCTTGCGGAATTCCCTCGGGTCGATTGCTGATCAGTCTTAGGTCGCCGGAGAAGGCTCGGTCCATTACCTCTTTCAGCTTGGTCGCGAGTTCTTCACCTTGCTCTGTGCGTTTGGCACTGCTCATCTGCAGATACTGCGCAGCGATGGAGTAATTTCCCGCCTGGGCTGCCTGGAGGAACCCGTAGATGGTACCGCTGGGAGTATCGCGGCCTAGCGGGTCGGGTGCGGGCTGGGTCGCGGCCTCGGTTGAGGACTTGCCCAGCTGCGCTGGCAGTAGCTGTCCTGCGGCGGCCACGGAAACGGTTACGCACAAGAGGAGCCAATGAACTCGTTTAAACAAAGAAGACATGGTTCCTTCTCCAGAGCAGGGCGCAAGTGCGCCCGCGAATGCCTGCGCAGAGCGAGAGTTCATTGTATCGAAGGAAGAGCAACGTCACGGAATCGCGAGCGCGTTCTACGAGCGCTTAGGTCGATACACATCCGTGGCAGTGCCGAAGAAAACTTCGGCCGAATTCATTACCGTCTCAGACAGCGTGGGATGAGGATGAATGGTGAGCGCGATGTCTTTGGCGAGCGCGCCCATTTCCATCGCGAGCACTCCCTCCGCGATGAGTTCTCCTGCACCGGCCCCGACAATCCCCACGCCCAGGACGCGTTCGGTTTGAGGATCGATAAGCACCTTGGTCATGCCTTCGGTACGGTCGATGGTCATGGCGCGTCCCGAGGCTGCCCAGGGAAATCTGGCTACTTTAACTTCGCGATTATCTTTCTGTGCCTGGGTTTCGGTGAAGCCGCACCAGGCGACTTCGGGATCGGTAAAAACGACGGCCGGGATCGCGTTAGGCTCGAATGCGACTTTGTGTCCGGCGATGGCTTCCGCGGCGGTGCGTCCTTCGTGCATGGCTTTGTGAGCCAGCATGGGCTCGCCGACTACGTCGCCTATGGCATAGATGGCAGCATCGTCGGTCTGCAGTTGTTTGTTGACTTGGATAAATCCGCGTGGGCCGACTTTGACTTGAGTCTTCTCCATGCCGGAAATTTCGGAATTGGGCTGGCGTCCGACAGATACTAAGACCTTATCGAACAGTTTCTCGCGCTCCCTTACCTCGGGACCGTCGAATGTAACGCGGATTCCATTGGATTCTTCTTTCACAGCCGCGACGGTGGTGTTGAGGAGGATTGCATCGAAAATCTTTTCCATGCGTTTATGAAGGGGCAGGACAAGGTCGCGATCAGCCCCGGGCAAAAGCCCGGGCAGCATCTCGACGACAGATACTTTGGAGCCGAGCGCGGCGTAGACGGTACCGAGTTCGAGGCCGATGTAGCCGCCGCCGATGACTAGGAGGGTGCCCGGTACTTCGGTCAGATCTAGCGCGGATGTGGAATCCATCATGCGCGGGGTTTCGAGTTTGAGGCTGGGAATGATTGCGGGCCGTGATCCGGTGGCAATGACGATGCGGTCGAAAATGAGAGAATCTTCGCTTCCGCTGGTTCGACTAACCCGCAGGGTGTTTGAGTTTTCGAATGCAGCTTTACCTTGGATGTATTCGACCTTCCTTTGTTTCGTAAGCACCCCTAGGCCGCCTGTCAGTTTCTTGACGACGCCTTCTTTCCAGGAACGCAGGCGGGGAAGATCGATCTTCGGATCGACGTAGTCGATTCCCCAGTTTTTCGCGTGCCGCGATTCGTCGATCAGCTTGGCGACATGCAGGAGTGATTTGGACGGGATGCACCCGCGGTACAGGCATACGCCTCCGGGATTTATTTCCGGATCGATGAGCGTGACTTTCATTCCGAGGTCCGCGGCGAGGAAAGCGGCGGCATAGCCACCGGGGCCTGCGCCGATTACTGCGATGTGTAGACTTGTCGGTTCGGTCATGGAATGTTGATTATTGTCAAAACGCCTTGCGACAGTTATCCCGGTATACGAAGCTCAGGGTCCTTCGACTTCGTGATTGCTGCACTTCGTGCAGCAATCACTCCGCTCAGGATGACAGATTTAATCTGGTGTCAAACTTCGAAACTTTTCATCCCTGAACCGACAGCAAGAACGGCTGCTCGAAGGCTTCCGCAATCCAGCGCAGGAAGCGTGCAGCGTCTGCGCCGTCGATCAGTCGATGGTCGTAAGACAATGACACGGGCAGCACCAGCCGCGGCTCGAATTTTCCGTTGAGCCATACCGGCTCCATGCTGGAGCGCGAAAGACCAAGGATGGCGACCTCCGGATAATTCACGATCGGAGAGAAGCCAGTGCCGCCAATTCCGCCGAGGTTGGTGATGGTAAATGTGCCGCCTTCCATTTCCGCGAGCGTGAGCTTCTTATCTTTCGCTTTGCGGGACAGTTGCGTGAGCTCAGCCGCGAGTTCGACGATGTTCTTCTTATCGACATCGCGAATCACCGGCACCAGCAGACCACGATCTGTGTCTACGGCGACGCCGATGTTGATGTATTGCTTATAAACAATCTCGTCTTTGGACAGATCGATGCTGGCGTTGAACTGGGGAAATATTTTCAGCGCCGACGAGCAGACTTTCAGTGCGATTGCGGTCACCGTCATCTTACCGCCGGCTTCTTCCGCTTTGGGAGCGAAGCGCGCGCGCAAGTGCTCGAGTTCCGTGATGTCGGCTTTATCGTTCTGCGTAACGTGCGGGACGGTGGTCCATGCCTGCCACAAATGTTCGGCGGTTTTACGGCGGACACCGCGGATCGAAACCCGCTCGACCTTGCCCCACTTGGTGAAATCCGGCAGCTCAGGCTGAGAGAATTGAGCTCCACGCGGCGTCTGCGCAGCCGTCGCCATCGAAGCGAGCAAGTCCTTCGAATACGCCTTGACGTCTTTTTCGCTGATGCGCCCGCCGGGTCCGCTGCCTTTCACATTGTGAACGTCGATGCCGAGTTCGCGCGCCAAGCGGCGGACGTGCGGGGCTGCGGGAACCGGTTCGCGGTGCTCGCTGCCCGCCACCTTTTCGAGTTGTGCCGGCATGGCGAAGCTGGGAAGAAACGATTGCGGTTGATCAGGCGGCAGGGCTTGTTCTTCGGTTTTTCCCTCGGCCTGAATGGCAGCCTGGAAAGCTAAACGCGCTCCATGTTGTCCGGAGACGTGCTCGACTGGAGCGTGCTTGGGTTTCTGTACTTGAGGTGCGGCCGCGCCTTCGAGCGTGAAGATGACGTCGCCAACCTTAATCTTCTCGCCTTGTTTTACACGAACTTCTTTGACGATCCCGCTGATTGACGAAGGGACTTCGATCACCGCTTTATCAGTCTCCAGCTCCATCACGGGCTGGCCTTCGGAGACTTTGACGCCGGGAGAAATCATGAGGCGCACGAGATCGCCTTGGGAAATATTCTCTCCGAGTTCGGGCAGTTTGAATTCGGTCGAAGCGGCAGGCGAGCTATTAACACGCCGCTCTCTCTGGACTGTTGCTGCCGTTTGCGCCGGCGGTTCGACTGGGCTTGCTTTCGCGGCTGAGGCTGACGCCGCGGCTTGCTGGGCTTTGGGTTCCTTGGCGGACTCTTTTGCGGTCGAGGGCGTTCGCACCACAGTTCCGCCTGCGCCGTTTTCGAATGTAAAGATCACTTGGCCGACCTTGATCTTTTCGCCCTCTTTAACGCGAATCTCTTTCACGACGCCGCTCACGGTGGAGGGCACTTCGACGACTGCCTTGTCCGTCTCCAGTTCCATCACGGCCTGGCCTTGGGTGATGGTAGCGCCGGGCGAAATCATCAGGCGGACGAGATCCCCCTGGTCGATGTTTTCGCCGAGTTCCGGTAGCTTGAATTCTGTCACTAACTTTTCTCCCCTACTTACATCTTTGTGACTGCTGCGCCGTGTTGGTTCCAACTGCCGAGGGCAGGACGTCATCGGCACGGCCGGCGCTGTTAAGCGATGGCCGGGTTCGGCTTCTCCGGATTAACGCCCAGATCTTCGATCGCCTTCTGGAGTATCTCGGGGCCGATCTGTTTCTCACGGGCCAGAGCAGTCAGCGTCGCCAATACAATGTGTTTCGCGTCCACTTCAAAGAAGTCCCGAAGCGAAGCTCGATTCTCGCTGCGACCGAAGCCATCTGTTCCCAACGCGGTTAGCGGCCGCGGCACCCACTGGGCAATCGATTCCGGAAGCACCTTCATATAATCCGATGCTGCCACGAAGACTCCAGGTGCGTCTTTAAGGCACCGCGCAACGAATGGAACGCGGGGAGTCTCGCCGGGATGCAGCATGTTCCAGCGCTCACAGTCGTTGCCGTCGCGATAAAGGCGCTTGTAGCTGGTGACGCTCCAGACATCCGCGGCGACTCCGTACTTTTCTTCCAAAATCTCCTGCGCCTTGAGCACTTCGAACATGATAGTTCCGCTGCCAAAAAGCTGGGCTCGGAGCTTTGCATCCTTTTTTGCCGAAGCTTTGAAACGATACAGACCTTTCAGGATGCCGTCCCGGACTTCTGAGCCATGCGGCATCTCCGGCATGGGCAGCGGTTCATTGGTGACGGTCAAGTAATAGAACATGGATTCCTGATCCACATACATTCGCTTGATGCCGTCCTGAATGATGACGGCGATTTCGTAGGCGAAAGCGGGATCGTAGGCGAGAAGATTTGGCACGGACAGTGCCAGCACATGACTGTGGCCGTCCTGGTGCTGCAAACCCTCGCCCGCAAGCGTAGTGCGACCGGCAGTGCCTCCGATCAGGAAGCCGCGGGTACGCATGTCGGCTGCGGCCCAGATCAGATCGCCGATGCGCTGGAAGCCGAACATCGAGTAGTAAATGAAGAAGGGAATCGTGTTGATTCCGTGATTCGCGTACGCCGTGCCAGCCGCGATGAACGAGCACATCGAACCGGCTTCGGTGATACCTTCTTCGAGGATCTGTCCGTTCTTGGCTTCTTTGTAATAGAGCAGGGTGTCCATGTCGACCGGCTCATAAAGTTGGCCGACGCTGGAGTAAATGCCCACCTGGCGGAACAGCGCTTCCATACCGAAGGTGCGAGCTTCGTCTGGAATGATGGGTACGATAAGCTTGCCGATCTCGGGGTCGCGCAGCAGCTTTCCCAGCAAGCGGACGAAGACCATGGTCGTCGCCACGTCGCGTCCCTCGGTGCCTTTGTAAAATTCTTCAAAGTGAGATTCTGAAACCGGACTAATCGGCTTGGCTCGCACTTTGCGTTCCGGGAGATAACCTCCGAGTTGCTTGCGCCGTTCTTTCATGTAGGTAATTTCGGCGCTGTCATCCGCGGGCCGATAGAACGGAGCGTTGTGGAGTTCGGCATCGGGGATGGGAATCCCGAAGCGCGAACGGAACATTTCCAATTCATCGTCGTTGAGCTTTTTCTGCTGATGCGTAATGTTCTTGCCTTCGCCTGCTTCACCCAGACCATAGCCCTTGATGGTTTTGGCGAGAATGATGGTTGGCGAGCCCACGTTCTCTACGGCCGCCTTGTAAGCGGCGTGGACTTTGATGGGATCGTGGCCACCGAGCCGCATACGCGCGAGTTGCTCGTCGGAGAGATGCTCGACCATCTTGAGCAACCGGGGGTCGGTGCCGAAGAAGTTCTGCCGGAAGTAGGCGCCGCTCTCGACAAAGTATTTCTGATACTGGCCGTCGCTGATCTCGCCCATGCGCTTGACCAGCACCCCATCGCGATCATTGCGGATGAGGCTGTCCCAATCGCCGCCCCAGATCACTTTGATCACGTTCCAGCCGGCGCCGCGGAAAATGGCTTCCAGTTCCTGAATAATCTTGCCGTTGCCGCGAACCGGGCCGTCCAAGCGCTGCAGGTTGCAGTTCACGACGAAAATCAGATTGTCGAGCCGTTCGCGCGAAGCCAGCGTGATAGAGCCGAGTGATTCGGGTTCGTCCATTTCGCCGTCGCCGAGGAAAGCCCACACTTTGCCGTCGGTCGACAGCTTCAGCCCGCGGTTTTCCAGATAGCGGATAAACCGCGCCTGGTAGATGGCCTGGATCGGGCCCAGTCCCATGGAAACCGTAGGGAACTCCCAGAAATCAGGCATCAGCCACGGATGTGGATACGAGGATAGGCCGCCGCCGGGCATCAATTCGCGGCGAAAGTTCTCGAGTTTCTGTTTAGGGATGCGGCCTTCAAGATACGCGCGAGCATAGATGCCGGGTGCCGCATGCCCCTGGAAATAGACGAGGTCGCGATCACCGGTCTCGGTTTGGGCCCGCAGGAAATGGTTAAACGCTACCTCGTAGAGAGTTGCCGCCGAGGCAAAAGTCGAAATATGCCCGCCGATACCTTCCTGCAGCTTGTTGGCGCGCACTACCATGGCTAAGGCATTCCAACGAACCAAACTCTTAATGCGGCGCTCCATTTCCTGACTACCGGGGAAGGGCGGCTGCTGAACTGCGGCGATCGTGTTCTGATATGGCGTGGTCGCAGTGAAGGGGAGGTTCACCCCGGCGGCTCGTTTAGCGTGCAAGGACAACTGTTGCAGCAAGCGTCCGGCGCGCTCCGGGCCGCCTTCAGCTAACACATAGTCGAGGGAATCGAGCCACTCCCGGGTCTCGAGGACTTCCAATCCATTCGTCTGGGTCTCAGCCACGTCAGGTTTCTCCATGGATCGAGTAGGAATATTCCATGATAGACAATCGCGGGGAATTTTGCTGGCCGAGTTCCTGGAGAGGATGAACTGGGAGTATATTTTGTGCTGAAATAGGAATCCTTCGGTCCATCGGAAACATCGAACTAGCGACCGCGAGGGCTTGAGTTTCGTTTATTGCCGATTGAAATGCCGGTTAGCCGTACCCAATCGAAGGCAGGTTGCATCCAAGTCAGGCAGAAGCAAAGAATGCATTGAACTCGTAAAAATTAGGAGACTCCCATGGCGAAAAAACCTGCTGCAAAACTTAACGCCCAGCCGCGCATTCATCAAAGGGCGGGCGAAATTCAAGAGTACGGCACCGTGAGCCATGCTCTGCCTTTGGAACTGGAAGAGCCGGTACGTCTGGAAATGACGGAACGACTCAATCAATTGCTCGCCGACACTATGACCCTGCGCGATTTGTACAAGAAATCCCATTGGCAGGTCGCTGGGCCGACTTTCTATCAGCTTCATCTGCTTTTCGACAAGCATTTCGGTGAGCAGTCAGAGCTTGTCGACACTGTAGCCGAGCGGATCCAATTGCTCGGTGGCCTGAGCATAGCAATGGCCCACGATGTAGCTGAAACTACCCGAATCGAGCGGCCACCCAAGGGCAGGGAGGAGGTTCCGGTGCAACTTTCTCGCTTGCTGGACGCGCACCAGATTATCATTCGCGATTGCCGTGAACTGGCGAAACTGGCTTCCACACTGGGAGATGACGGGACCAACGATGTCGTCGTCAGTGATGTTTTGCGGACCAATGAGTTGCAGGTCTGGTTTATCAGCGAACACCTGGTGTCGATGCCTCTCGTGGAAGCCGTCGATAGCGCTGCGGCGGCAGATTGATTTGATCTGTGGAAAGTTGATGGTAGGGCTGGTTTTCAGGCCAGCCCTTATTTATTGTTGGCTGCTCATAGCTTGACTCTATTGGAACTCGGGGGCAGTATAGTGGGCACGTCGGGAATGGGGTTGCGAAGCGTGCGACCCTAGACTGGAATTATTTACGAATTCGGAACAGAACGGTGAGCCCTGAAACTGGCCCTTCTTAGGCTGCAAGTACCAGCCGGGCTGACGCAATAATAAATGCAAATTCCTGATACCGGAGATGCCTCTAAGTTGCTATTATTACATTACTTGTGCGGTTAGTGGAGGGGGGCAAATGTTTCCAGGCGGACAGAACTTGCGCGTGTTGCGCGAGCAGCTGGGATTGACCATGCGGGATGTTGAAAACGCAAGCGCACGAATCGCACAGAAGCGTGCGAATGACGAATTTGCCATCCCCCCGAGTCGACTTTCGGATGTTGAGACAAAAGGAGTGATCCCCAGCATCTACCGTTTGTACTCGCTGGCCGTGATCTACCGCAGGGATATCCGCGAACTGCTGTCCTGGTATGGCGTCGATTTGAATGGAATGGCGACGGATCTGGACTTCGTGATTCCTCCGAAATCGCATGTTTCTGAAGCTTTGGCGAATCTGTCCAGTATTAACATGCCGGTTCGGCTTGACCCCAGCTTCGATCCCCGGCGCACCGTAAACTTTGGACGAATGGTCGAGCAGTGGGGTCAGGTCCCCCTTGCCTACCTCGCTCAATTCGCCACCTGCCAGTACACCTACGGCTATATTGGCAGCGACGATTTGACCATGTATCCGATTTTGCCCCCCGGCAGTTTTGTCCAGATCGATGAATCGAAGAACAAGGCAGAAGAAGGGGGTTGGAGATCGGAATACGAGCGCCCCATCTACTTCGTGGAAACCCGGGACGGCCACACCTGCTGTTGGTGCACCATGACGCGGGAGGAAATTATTCTGCAGCCGCACCCGCTATCGCCGGTCGCCGCGCGCGCCCTGCGCTATCCCCAGGAAGCGGAAATTATTGGTCAGGTGGTCGGAGTTGCCATCAGGCTGGGGGATTGGCGCCCGCTTTTGGATTCTTCAACAAGCTCGAAAGCGCGTGAAGTACTGAACTGAGATGACGCGCCGACCCCGCGCCGGGTCCGTGGGGCAGTAGATTCGGTGTTGTGGTCGCGAGTCGTTCCACGTACGCAGCGGGTGGAATTCCAGCGACCTCGCTGGATTGCTGCGCGTCTTCCACCAAATTTCGGATTGGCATAGCCAGCACTCTGGAGAGAAGTGAGCGGTGGGCTCGCGCCAAGGCTCGCTTGGCCGCCAGGTCCCCATAAACGCGAGTCAGGCCCCAATGCTCGTAGCTTCCGTCTTTGTCCCGTAAACCCGAAAGATATTCCAGCCGGTTCAGGCAGCCTCTGAAGGCTTTCAGCGTGGTTTCTTGCAGGTCTTCCAGTGCCGAATGGAGCGTCATTGTTATGTTGTTACATTTTTGGAAATAGAGAATTACTTTGGTGCTCTGTTCCAAAAGGCTTCCGCCAATACATTATCACGAGGTAATCCCACACTCGAAAGGAATTTACATCGTGAAAATGAACCCACGTTGGTTGGCTGTTGCGCTGTTTCTGAGCACTGTTTCCGTACCAGGAACTCTGATGGCAACGCCTGGCGGTGGCACTGACGGCAACCCGAATGGTCCTCCGCCCATTGTGTTCCCCGTGCCTCAGTCGCCCGATGGTAACCCCAACGGTCCTCCCCCGCACGTGGTTGCGCTCTTAACGGCGCAGTAAGACTTCGCCAAAAGTGCTGTTGTGGGCTGCTGCAAGAAGGTGTAACATTTTGCGCGGTAGCCCATGACTCCTCTGCGCCTGCTTTGGTATTGCCTGTGGGTCACTCCCCATGCTCTACAGGGGATGATTCTGCTGGTCATGGTGCGTCGCAGGTTGGATCGTCAGTTTCCGATGTTCTTTTTGTATACTGTGTTTGAGGTTTTGCAGTTTGTTGTACTTTTTACGATATCGCAGTCGCATCTCCAATTTGGGGAAGCGTATGCACGAGTCTACTCGGTCGGGCTAGCCCTTAGTACGGCGGTCCGCTTCAGCGTCATTCACGAATTGTTCGGACACTTTTTTCGCCGGTATCCTACGCTTGATGGTGTTCGCCAACTGTTGTTTCGTGGGACGATTGTAGTGATGCTCCTGGTTGCCGTTGGGTTGGCGGTCTCGGCGCCGGGCAATGGCGCTGATTTCCTGGTGAGGATCACGTACGTTCTAGATCGGACGGTGAGCGCGTTGCAATGCGGCTTGCTGATATCGCTGCTCTGGTTCTCGAGGTACTTTGTACTATCGTGGCGTAGCCACGCCTTCGGCATCGCTTTGGGCCTGGGAATCTTGGCCAGCGTGGAGTTAGCGACGTCTGCAATTTGGCTTCATCTTGGAGCTTTCGGGAATATAGCGGTCAACCTTTTCACTATGGCCACCTACAATTGCTGTGTGCTGATCTGGATCTTTTGTCTGACGGCAGAAGATCGGAGGCCGCAGTACCCCACAAACAGGTCGCCCAAACTGCCTACGTACGACCTGGAAATTTGGAACCAGGAATTGGAGCGTCTCTTACACCAATGATTGTCGCACTGATTCTCGCATTGAGTGCTCTCCTCGCGCTGTTCTTCTTGGTCAGACTGACAAGAGGCCGCACGCTCAATCTCAACGTTTTGGAGAACCCGACCGAGCACATCCGGTCCGTCGACGTAGAAGCATTCCGAAACCTGGTTGATCCCGGCGAGGAGGAGTTTCTGCGTACCAACCTTCCTCCGGCGGAGTTCCGCATGATTCAGCGCGAACGTCTGCGGGCGGCAGTGGAATATGTCTCGTGTGCGGCTCAGAATGCGGCAATCCTGCTGCGGTTAGCTGACGCTGGACGTCGTAGTTCCGATCTCGCAACTGCCGAGGCGGCCGAGAAACTGGTCAACAACGCACTTCGTCTTCGGCTCTATGCTCTGCACGCAATCCCGCGCCTGTACCTCGGCATGATTTTCCCCGGCGCAGGCATCTCTGCCGTGCGCATCGTGGAGAGCTACGAGCAGATGACCCGACAGGTCGTGTTGCTCGGGTGTCTGCAATATCCTACCCGGGGCGTCTCGGCTGCGCTCTGAACGGGAACCATGTCCCGCACGCAGCAGCCACACCAACCTAGCATTGAAATATCAATACAACTCAGCACGCCCTAGAACCTCAGCTTAAGGGCGAACTGGATCGAGCGCGCGTCGTTTGTTGTCTGATTAATTGTCTGACTGATTACCCCGAAACTGCTGGGCGTGTTGATGTCCTGCTCTCCAGTACCGGCGAGACCCGGCAAGAAGAAGTGAGGGTGATTAAACAGATTGAAGAACTCCGCGCGGAAATCCAATCCCATGTTCTCCCAGGGGAGCGGGAAATGCTTGATCAATGAAAAATCGGTGTCCACATAACGAGGTCCGTAAACGGGCGCACGAGCAGCGTCTCCCAGTTCACCAGCGGGCGCTTTCTCGAAAGCGCAAGGATTAAACCAATTGGTAAGCGTGTGAATTTTGGCCGGCGCAATGCAAGTCGGATTGCCTGCAACGGGCCCAGCTTGATTAGGATTGCCGACCTCGTTAGGACGCTGCACGACGAGTCCGTTGTACATGAAAAAGACGCCAGACTCATCGGCGCTATCTACCACGAAGAGCGGGAAGCCGGATTCGGCCCTTTCAATCACATTTACTTCCCAATTTCCCAACACCGCGTTGGTAGCCCCGTTCCAACTACTGCCAAATTGCTTGCCCTTGCCGAAGGGTAGTTCATACAAGACGCTGGCGGTAAAAACGTCGTTGAGGTTCAGTTGAGACAAACTCCAATCAAGACCCTGGGCTCCAGGTAGAGGCCAGTATAGTGCGCCAGGATTACTGCCTAAACCGTCAGGCATCCCAGAATCGAAGGTGCGGGACCACGTGTAGCCCAGCAAAGCGTAGAGACCGTGGTGCACGTTCTTGGTCTCGGCCTTTATCTGGAGAGAATCATATCGGGCTGAGCCCTCACTGTTGTTGCTGTCAACCGCCTGGAACGGCGCTGCATAAGGGAACGATGGAAAGCCGCAGCCCAGCGTATAACCGGGCACCACACCACAGGCGGAAGGAGAGCTTATGTTTTCGTTCACTTGGCTTACCAGGATTCGGGTGCTGTGCGAGCCGGCGTATCCCGTGGTCAGCACGACATCACCAGGCATCTGGTATTCGACATTGAGGTTGTATTGCTGAACCATGCCTTGGACGAAGTTACGATTCATCGACTGGATGGTTCCGGTATAAGAACTAGGGTTGACGGGCGTATTGAAGACAGCACCGCCTGGAACCGGCGTCGTCGAAGGAGTACCGACCTTGAGAAGGAAGCCATTCGATAGACCGCACCCGGTGGCGCCGAAAGTTGGACAAAAGCCCGTAGCCGGATCCGCCTCGGCATAATATGGAGGGTTCTGCCACAAACCTTGCCCGCCCTGATTCCATGCGGAGTCGTGGAAAATCGCGTAACCCGCGCGGATTGCAACCTTGTCGCTACTCGTCGGCTTCCAGGCAAACCCGAGGCGCGGTTCCACAGCACCTTTCTGAAACTGAATGCCGGCACGGTTGTTGGAACTGATGCAAGTGGTGCAACCGGCCAGGCCGGGGCTCCCCGCCGGTACGTACCATCTCAGGTTTTGAACATCGAAGTTTGCCTGGCGATTTTCGACTTCGGTTTCTGGGGTAGCCAGAGCCCAGGCAAGCCCAATGTTGAACGTCATATTGGGGGTCACGCGCCAATCATCCTGGACGAACGGGCGGACCAATTTCTCGCGGCGACCGACCGTACCGCCAAGGAAAGTCTGATCGTGAGCCGCAAATGCCCCCATGCTTCCAAGCAGGAGATCGCTCATATTGTCGCCGGTGGTTTCGAAGGCTCCGACCTCCGTGATGAAACCGTCCTGAAAGGCGTTATTACGTATGTTCATTTCCTCGGCACGGTAGGTCGCTCCGAATCTGATGTTATGTTTGCCGCGAATCAAATCCAGCGTGTCGGAAGCGGAGTAGACATTCGTTCCACCCTGGTAGGGTGCGTATCCACGATCTCCCAGTGACATGTAGTTGGTCATCTGGAAGGAAGTAAGGCCACAACTGATGCAGTCTTTGTTTGACTGGTTCAGGCTGGCGGGGTAACCGGTAATGCTATCGCAGTGGCTTCCTAAGTTAGCGCCGGGAATGCCGATGATTGAGGCTTCGCACGAGCCGGTACCGAACGAGAGAATATGGTTAAAAATCCGGCTGAATCCGAAGCTGGCCTGGTTAATAGTGCGATCAGAAAAAAGGTGTGTCTCCGACACCGCGGCATTGCGCCCGTGATTGTCGATGAACTGGTTGCTGCCAAAAGCATTGACTTCGGCCCAGGTTGGTGAGCCCCCCGGCACAAAGTTCGTGGCCTGATCGTAGCTGAAGCGGCCGAAAATCGAATCCTTAGTGGAGAAATTGTGATCGACCCGGATGTCGCCGGTCCCCTCGTTGAGTTTCCTGACCGGCTGGTTGACGTAGTTGAAACCCGAAGCCAGGTTAGCCGCGTTGGGTGTAGGGTAGAGCTGAATCGCCTTTGCGCCAGCGGGATTGACCAAGGCCGCCGGAATTGTGTTGCAGACGGAACCCGCCGCCTGGCTTCCATTGGCATTAACAGGCTCGGGCGTCGTCGTACCGGGCACGCATTGGAAGGGCGATTGAGAGTACGGGTTGGTGAGATTCGGGAAGGCACTCGATCCGCGCGGGTTGCCGAACGGATCCAGGTTAAAGTCGTAGTCCCCGGCGGCGTCGGGAGTGGTCATGGCGGTGGTGGGAACCAGACCGGTGAAAGGTACGCCCAGGCGTTGCATTTTGGCCTGATAATCGACAAAGAAAAACGTTTTGTCCTTCTGGATCGGACCACCCAAAGAACCGCCAAATTGATTCAGATTAAACTTGTTTTTGGTAGGAGCGAAATAGTTGCGGGCATCAAGCTCGGTGTTCCGGAAATACTCAAACAGACTTCCGTGAAATTGGTTCGATCCCGATTTGGTTGTCACTAGAACCGTTGGGCCGGCGCGTTCTCCATATTCCGCCGAGTAGTTGTAGGTTAGAACCTTGAACTCCTGGACAGCGTCGAGGTTGGGGAAAATGGCAATGCCGCCTTCGTCGAGTTGATTATTGTCGTTGCCGTCGAGCATCCAATCGGTGCTCTGAGCGCGCGATCCGCCGACAGATAGCGAAAAAGATCCGCGCGTCGAGGCTTCGCTGCTGGCGGCGCCATTGAAGAAACTGTTCGGATTGGTTTCTGCCGTCGTGCCCGGGGTCAAGGTTGCCAGTTGGACGAAGTTGCGGCCATTCAGGGGCAGCTGGGCCACCTGCTGGGAGGTGATGACTTGTCCCAGGGTAGGATTGGCGGTTTCCACTGCGACCTCGGTCGCACTCACTTCAACTTTCTCGGTAACTGAGGCGGGAGCGAGTGTGAAGTTTAGTTCGCGATGCTCATCCACTTGCAACCGAACATCCTTCTGCTCAACCGCCTGAAAGCCCTGGAATTCCGCCCGAATCGTATAATCCCCGATGGGCAGCAAGGGCATGAGGTAGTGTCCCGAATCATCGGTCTTCGATTCGCGAGTTGCGCCTGTGGCTTGCAGCGTGGCTCTTACGGTTGCCCCCGAGACAACAGATCCGCTCTTATCTGTAACCGTGCCCGAGAAACTGCCATTGGCTTGGCCGTACAGAAGTGGACAGATGGGCAATACAAGAGAACAGAACGCAAGAAGCAGGGCCTTCTTCGTCAGCATTGATCTCTCCCTCGCGGTCCCCGTCGAGTCGCGAACGGATCCGCGCGTTTCCTACTAAAGCGTTTTGAATGTCCGGGATGACAACGCGACCATCTAACTGTAGGAGCGAACTAAAGTCAAGATTTTTCGTGGAAACTCAACGCCATGTGTGAGCTGGGGCGATGGATTGTTGCTCAGGGTATCCGCTGAAATCTACTTATTGCAGACCCAGCTTATTGCAGACCCAGCGAAGCTGCGATGGTTTTCTTATACTCACGTGCCTTCGCCATAACTTCTTCTTCCTTCACAGTCAGCAGCTTTCGATCGCGCATGACCACGCGCCCGCCGATAACCACCGTCTTCACATCGCTGCCCTTCAAGGCGTAAGCCAGCTGCGCGTAGAGGTCATACATCGGGACAGCGTTCGGTTCGTCCAGGCTGATGATGATAAAGTCGGCCTTCTTGCCGGCTTCTAATGAACCAATCTCTTTCTCCATGTGCAGAGCCCTGGCGCCTTCGATCGTCGCCATTTCAACGACTGCTTTGGCATTCAACGCGAGAGGATCCATCTTCGTAATTTTTGCTAGCTTGGCCGCCAGATCCATCTCTTCCATCAAATCCAGATCATTGTTGCTGCCGGCCGGCCCATCGGTGCCAAGCCCGACAGCTACTCCCGCGGTCCTCATGGCGGCCACGGGTGCGACGCCGCTGGCGAGCATCATGTTACTCGAGGGATTGTGTACGCAGCCCACTTGCCGCTGGGCCAGGGTTTTCTGGTCGGCCTCGTCCACATAAATACAATGCGCCGAGACCACATCGGGCCCGAGTACGCCGATCTTGTCGAGGTATTGCACCGGTGACATTCCATTTTGTTTCTCGCTGTCGTCCCATTCTTTCTTCATTTCCGCCGTGTGAATCAGAATAGGTGCGTGATATTTTCTGGCCAGCGCCGCGGCGTCCTGAAGTGTCTTTTGCGAGCATGTATAAATCGAATGCGGCGCCACCGCCGCGTGAATCAGCGGATCGCCCTGCCATTTATTCAGGAACTTCTCTGTGTAACCGAGCATTTCGGCTTCACTCTTGTTGTCGGGCGCGGGGAAATCGATAAACGTCTCGCCCAGCACGCCCCGCATTCCTGCTGACTTGGTTTCTTCGGCGACTGCGTCCTCGAAGTAATACATATCCGCGAAAGTCGTAACCCCGCCGCGAATCTGTTCTGCCGCTGCCAGCCGTGTTCCCCACCGCACAAACTCCTCGTTAACGTTCTTTGCCTCAGCGGGAAAGATGTATTTGTAGAGCCAATCGTTGAGCGTCACATCATCGTGAAGCCCCCGGAACAGCGTCATAGGAACGTGGGTGTGACCATTGATGAATCCGGGCAGAAGCAGCTTGCCTCTGGCGTCGACAGTTTGAGAGGCAACATACTTCGCTTCAAGTTCGTTGCGAGAGCCGACCGCGACAATCGTGTCACCTTTCACGACGATCGCACCATCCTCGTAGACGGCCCGAGTTCCATTCATTGTGACAACGGTCCCGCCCGTGACGATGAGATCGACGGGTTGTGTCGCTTGCGACCAAAGCAATGCAGGAAACTGAAGCGTGAGAACGAGAAGCAGGGATCGGCGAAAGGTCATTACGGTTTCACTTTGTACACGATGCCATCATTCGAGGTTCCGCCGTATTGCGCCATTCCGAAGAGGTTTCCCTGAACATCGCGGAGCAGGTTCGCGGAAGGATCCTGACCGTCGCTGCCCCCGCTGAAATTGTGCAGGATGGTTTCTGTCCACTGGCTTCCGGACTTCTGCAGTCGATAGACGCTGCCGTTGTTGGCGGTGCCTCCGTCCTCGGTTGTCCCGTAGAGCGTGCCCGGCTTGCCCATCACTACGCCGCCGTACGGATAGTTTCCGTCACCACTGCCGGTTGCGCCGAACGTATAGAGTATTTTTTCGGAGTATTTGTTTCCGGTCTTCGGATGGACCAGTTCCCAAACAGTGCCCGTGGTATTTGCGCCGCCAAATGCGGTCGCGCCATAGAGGTTTCCCGCCGCGTCGCTGACGATGTTCACATAGTACATGCCGCTTCCATCGCCGCTCTGGTCAGTGAAGCTATGCAACAGAGTTTCAGTCCATCCGCTTTCCGTCGGCTTGAGCCGGTAAACGGAGCCGTATCCAACCGCGCCTCCGATGGAAGTTGTGCCGTACAAATTTCCCAAACTGTCAAATGTGAGGCCGCCGTAAGGATAGGAACCGTCACCAGAACCGCCGAAGCTATGGATCACCTTTTCAGTCCATCCCTTGGAAGTTTCGCTTAGCTTATATACCGCTCCAGAGGAATTGGCGCCGCCAAAAGCGGTCGTGCCATATAGTGCCCCGTTCTTGCCGATGGTCACGCCAGCAGCCGGATATTGCCCATCGCCGCCGCTCATGCTGAAGCTGTAAATGACCTTTTCGGTCCACCCACCGCCAGATTTCGGCGTTAACTTGTAGACCGTACCCGCTTCATTGGTGCCGCCCCCGCTGGTCGTGCCGATGAGATCTGCGGAATCATTGAACACCAGGCGGCCGTAAGGCCCAGCCCCATCACCGCTGCCGTAGGCATTGAAGTCGTAAAGGATGGTCTCGGCGTAGCCGCCGCTTGAAGGGGATAACTCAAAAACCACGCCGGTGGAATTGGTCCCTCCCTGGTTAGTCACGCCGTAAAGATTTCCCGCGCTGTCGGAAATCAGGAAATTGCTCCACGGCGCTTTGCCATCGCCGTTGCTGTCGCTGAAGTTCCACAGTATTGCCTCGGTTTGAGCCCACGTCATCGTCGTGAAAAATGCGACCAGGCAGAGTGTTGCTAAAGATTTAGGTTTCAAAACTTACTCCTTGTGCGTTGAGTGCGGTAGAAGAGCAAAAGCCGCTGCAGGAAAGGATTCTACAACACTCCCGCGAATATTTTCGGTGTCATTCACGCTTCTGAATTTTTCGTGAGCTCTAGGCAGTCGATTATCAGGGCGGCTAGGCTTCGCTGCGCGCTGTCCACTCCGCGTCGTGACGCGCGCGGTCGTAGAATGATTTCTGCGTACCTACGCCGGTGGTCGACAGCGCAGCATACAGGTTAGCGCGGCGAACGGCTTCCCGCTCCGGCAGACCTTCCCCGAGGAACACGGCAAAGCTGCCGATAAATGCATCGCCGGCGCCAGTGCTGTCAATGCTTTTCACATTGAACGCCGTGACGTGCTCCATACTTTCCCCGCCAGCCAACAGAGAGCCGTTCGCTCCCAACGTAAGGATCACACGCTTCACACCCCTCGAAAGCAAGCTCCCGGCGCATTTCTTTGCATCCTCAACATTGCGCACCGGCATTCCGGTGATGGTCTCGGCTTCACTTTCATTAGGAACGAAATAATCGAGTCCAGCCAGAGCATTCAAATCGACGGGCTGTGCGGGAGCGGGATTAACGATGCAGCGAATGCCGTTCTTTCTGGCGAAAGCAACGCTGTAATAAACAGTCTCGAGCGGAATTTCAAACTGGAGGACCATGCAATCGATCGTCTCGAGTAAATCAGATGCGGCCTCGACGTCCGCAGGCTTCAGCAGATCGTTCGCACCCTTCACCACCAAGATGCGATTCTGACCGTTGGGCTCAACGAAGATGGGCGCGACGCCACTGGAGACTCCTTCAATCTGCTTCACATGGGTGGTGTCGATCCCAAGCTTCTTAAAGTTCTCAATCGTCGCCGGACCAAACAAATCGCCGCCTACCCTGGCGACCATGAAAACCTCAGCCCCGCAAAGCCTCGCGGCGACAGCCTGATTCGCCCCCTTGCCTCCAAATCCAAGATCGAACTTCTGACCAAAGATTGTCTCCCCGGCTTTAGGGAAGCGATCAGCAAACGTAGTCAAATCGATATTCGCGCTGCCAATCACCGCGATGCGAGGACGCTTCGCCATAATTTCAAAACCATAAACCTATTACCGCAGAGCCACAGAGCCAAAAAGGTCTTCTCCGTCCTCTGTACCTCTGTCGTGAAAAGACTTGTGCTCACTCGCCGTAGGGTACCCAGATGTTCTTCACTTGGGTTGCGTGCTGCAGAAACCATCGGCCTTCGCCTTGTTTCGCGTCGAACCAGTCAATCGCGCGACCTTCGTTAGTGAAGACTTGCTTCAAATTTCCGGTCGAAAACGATTTTGCCGCGGCCGCGTTGGCTTCATCGCCGAAGCACCAGATCGCGTCCACATCGTCGTGCTCGGCAATAGTCTTGAGCAGTTGCGATGAGCATCCGGTGACGACATTCACGACACCGCCAGGCAGGTCGCTGGTGTCGAAGAGTTGGTACAGGTCTCCCGTGATAAGCGGATAAGGTTCCGAAGGAACCACGATTGCCGTATTTCCCATCGCGATTACGGGCATGACAACAGAAAGAAATCCCAGCAACGGCGCTTCCTGTGGGCAGATGACGCCCACGGTTCCAATCGGCTCATTCATCGCGATCGCGATACTGCGGAAGGGTGGATTGTGCACCGCGCCATCAAACTTGTCTGCCCATCCCGCATAAGAGAAAATGCGCTCAATCCCCAAGCTCACTTCAGCCGCTGCTTGCGATTCTCCCACAGCCGCCGCGAGTCGATGGACAATGTCCTCGCGACGTTGGGACAGATTTTCGGCCATGTAGTAAAGAACCTGTGCGCGATTATGTGCGGTAGTCTTTGCCCAGCCCGCTGCTTTGCGGGCGGCTTCGACAGCGTTGCGAATATCCTTGCGATTGCCCAGGCCCACTTCGCCGAGCAGTTGGCCATTCGCATTCCGCACTTCCATGCTGTATCCCGAATCTGGCCTCGCCTGCTTGCCTCCGATGTAGAGCTTGACGGTACGATCGATGTCAATGCCGGATGTTGCGAGCTCCGGTTCATCCGAACTTTCCGCCGGACTCGGTTTCGAGGCCGGCAGTGGAGGCGCACTCTTAAACCATGTCGGCTCCAGATATTCGAGCAAGCCTTCCCTGCCGCCCTCGCGGCCGTATCCGCTTTCGCGATAACCGCCGAAGCCCACGGAAGCGTCAAACAGGTTGGTGCAATTCACCCACACCACACCAGCTTTGATCTGAGCCGCAACATGAAGCGCAACGTTAATGCTCTCGCTCCAAACGCAGGCTGCCAGTCCGTACACAGTATTATTGGCAAGTTCGACCGCTTCGCTCGGGGTGCGAAAAGTCATGGCCGCCAACACGGGACCGAAGATTTCCTGCTGCGCAACGATTGATGCGGGATGAACGTTACTGAGCAAGGTCGGTGGAAAGTAAAGCCCGCGTTCTGGCATCTCCATTTGCGGTTGCCAGCAGGTTGCGCCATCAGATATGCCCTGATCCACAAGCCTCTGTATTCGATCAAGCTGAACGCGATCGACGATCGCGCCAATGTCGATGGCTTTGTCGAGCGGCGGCCCAACGCGGAGCGTGCTCATGCGGTCGCGTATCTTCGCGATCAGCGGCTCGGCGATGCTTTCCTGCATGAGCAGGCGCGAGCCGGCGCAACACACCTGTCCTTGATTAAGCCAGATTCCATCGACTAAACCTTCGACGGCGCTGTCGAGATCGGCATCTTCAAAAACAACAAACGGAGATTTGCCGCCCAGCTCGAGCGAAAGCCGCTTATGACTTTGCGCAGTCGCGCTGCGAATTGCGCGACCCACTTCCGTCGATCCGGTGAAGGCGATCTTGTCCACATCGGGATGCTTGACCAGGGCCTCGCCGGTCGAACCGTCACCAGTCACAATATTCACCACGCCCGCGGGTAGACCGATCTCCTGGCAGATTTCGGCGAATGCAAGTGCCGTTAGCGGAGTGAACTCGGCCGGTTTGAGCACAACCGTATTTCCCGTCGCCAAAGCGGGCGCGATCTTCCAGGCCAGCATGAGCAGCGGAAAATTCCACGGAATGATTTGTCCAACGACTCCACAAGCCGCGTAGCCCGGAAACTCCTGCTCCAGAAGTTGTGCCCATCCCGCATGATGATAAAAATGCCGCGCCACCAACGGAATGTCGAGATCGCGGCTCTCACGAATCGGTTTGCCGTTGTCCAGCGTTTCGAGGACGGCCAGGCGGCGAGAATGCTTTTGTACCTGCCTTGCCATGGCATAAAGGTAGCGAGCTCGCGTGTGCGGAGTAAGGGCCTGCCACTTGGGAAATGCGGCACGTGCGGCTTTCACCGCGGCGTCAATGTCGGCAGCCGATCCTTGTGCAACACTGGCGAGCTTTTCTCCGGTGGAAGGGTCGGCGGTGTCGAAGTATTTTCCCGCCGAAGGCTGTAGCCAGGTTCCATTAACAAAATGACCAAATCGGCGTCCGTGGCGGTCGAGGCATGTCAGAGCCTCTTTCGCGTCTTCCGGCGCCGGGCCGTATTCCATGGCAACGAATTTTTCAGCGATACTCATAAATGTAGGCTCGTGCGTGCCTGCCAGCAAACTACGCAAGAGGATGGCGATAATCCGCCGAGTAGCGTCCAGTCACGTGATGCTCGAGTTGCCGCTCAATATCATTTAATAGCCCACTGGCGCCAAGGCGAAAAAGTTCCGCCTTCATCCAGGGAAGTCCAAGTTCCTCTTTCATCAGCGCCAGCCAATCGGTGGATTGCTTAGCGGTGCGAATTCCCCCCGCTGCCTTGAACCCAACCGCCATTCCAGTTTCCTGCGCGTATTCGCGGATCGCGCGGGTCATAACAAAACCCACAGGCAGCGTGGCATTGGTCGGCTCTTTCCCAGTCGAAGTCTTGATGAAATCCGCCCCCGCCATCATCGCCACAAGGCTGGCACGGACGACGTTGCGAAGAGTCAGCAGATCCCCGGTTGCGAGGATGACTTTCATGTGCGCGGGACCACACGCCTGTTTGAAGGATGCGATCTCGTCGTAAAGTTCTTGCCATCTGCCTCCAAAAACATGGGCTCGGGTGATGACGACGTCAATCTCTTGTGCTCCAGACTCGAGCGAGCGGCGAATTTCACCGATGCGCTCAGACAGCGGAGAGAGGCCCGCAGGAAATCCGGTAGCAACCGCTGCCACTCGCACGGGGCTGCCTTCGAGCGCTCTTCGTGCCGTTTCCACGAACCTGTGATACACGCAAATCGCGGCCACTTGAATACCAAGATCTTCGATTCCAAGACACTTGACCAGTTCGCGCTGAATCGGTTGCCGGCCCTTCGCGCACAATCGCCGGACGCGTTCATCGGTGTCGTCGCCTGAAAGAGTTGTAAGATCCATGCAGGTAATTGCGCGCAGCAGCCACGCTGCCTGCCAGTCTTTTTTCACGGTGCGACGCGTGACATGAGTTTGCGCCCGGCGTTCCACCGCGCTGGTGTTGACTCGGACCTGCTTCACCCAATCCAAATTGAGCGGGATGCCTCGATTGGATAGGAGTGGCTGTCCGTTCAACGACGCCAAAGGGGCGTGGGAATCTTGCAGCGCAGCTTCACCAGTTACATCGCCGGCGATCGCGGAAAGTTTGTTCTTCTCCACCGACATTTAGATGTTGTCCGCCAAAATCGCGATTCGTAGCTTCATCAGCCGAAGCCGGAAGGTCCAGCCCAACGACCGATGTTGCGAGGCAATTGTACGGCAGAACGCGGAAAAGGGAAGGTGATTTGCTCTCTTCCGCCTTCGATCGCGTGCAACTTTAGCCTTGACACTCACAAATCTCAAGGCTAGGCTTCGCTGATCTTTCTCCAAACAAATGTTCACACCACATATTCTGGGCATTGCGCTCATCATGATGATTACCAGCGCCATCTGCTGGGGTTCGTGGGCCAACACATACAAAGGCGTCAAGAATTACCGGTTCGAGCTGTTCTATTGGGACTACGCCGTTGGCATTTTTCTCATCTCCCTGATTTTAGCTTTCACCATGGGAAGCACGAGCAACGACGCCAACAGTTTCCTCAACAATGTTCACTCCGCGGACGCTTCGAATATCGTTTCCACAATGGTCGGAGGAGCGATTTTCAATCTGGCCAATCTCCTGCTGGTTGCCGCGATCGATATGGCTGGACTGGCCATCGCGTTTCCGGTTGCCATTGGGATTGCTCTCGTGGTCGGTGTGGTCTTGAGCTACATCTTGCAGCCTATAGGCAACGTCGCGTTGCTCGCCGCCGGAGTGGTTTGCGCGGTCATCGCCGTAATCATGGACGGCAAAGCCTACGGGAGTCTGGCCAGCGCAGGCCGCTCTACATCGAAGAAAAGCATCATCGTCTGCATCGTTTCCGGAGTTTTGATGGGACTCTGGGCGCCATTCGTAGCCCATGCGATGACACATGGCAACACGCTGGGGCCATATAGCGTTGCCGTGTTTCTGACTCTTGGCGCGTTGCTTTCCTGCTGCATTTGGAATGTTTATTTCATGAGGAAACCGCTGGTCGGAGAACCAGTGAGTTTTAGTGGATTCTTTCGCGGCCCCGCTTCTGGCCACATGCTCGGACTGCTCGGAGGCGTGATCTGGGGAACGGGGATGGTCTTCAATCTCGTAGCCGCGAACTTCACGGGTGTAGCGATTTCCTATGCCATCGGCCAGTCCGCGCCAATGGTGGCCGCGCTATGGGGAGTGCTGGCATGGAAGGAATTCGCAGGCGCCGGGAGTCGCGCCAAGGTGTACCTCGGCCTTATGTTCGTATTCTATTGCATTGCGATTTTACTGGTAGCGAGGGCAAACGGATAAATGACACCGCCCTCAACTGGCGACACTCTTGATTTTGAGAATCGGACTCACATCCAAATGGGTTCGTGACGACTGCAACTCTGCGCATCGCCGGCAAGAACATTGAAAACTGGTCCTGGCCGCGAAGGACGAGTGGCCGCATATATCGCAAACAAAGCGTCCATCCACATGGGGCACCATGGGCCTGAACTGAACCCCGAGAACGCAATAGGGACAACGGATTACTGTTTGGGCCATGGCAATCTACAGTCAGACGGCGAAAGCAAAAACAAGCACACAGTCAAGCGTCTTGTCACCGCTGCTCTCGCCGTCCGTTAGCAACGAAGTTATCTCTGAATGGGGTCCGTTCGTAATGGCCCGTCTGTGCCGCGCTCTGGCACGGGAGTGCCACACGACGTTTGTTTTGTTATCCAGATTTCTACGCAGGTCCGCTGGTTGGGATGTTGCCGGTCGTCGTAGATAAAGCCGAGGGCAAAGTGAGATCCGCGCTTGCAGTTGGTGCAGGATTTATTTCTTCTTCGCGGCCACTTCGAGGCGAGTGTCAGCCCGCTGTAGATCGCCGGCGGTTCGCTTGAAATCTTCTTCCGTGTTGCATTTTGCGAGACCTGATTCCGCGCGTTTCTTGGCCTCCTGAGCGCGTCTGGCGTCAATGTCTTCGGCGCGTTCCGCCGTCTCTGCGAGAATGGTCACCTTATCCGGCAGAACCTCTGCGAATCCCCAGGCCACTGACAGGTGGTGAGTGTAATTGTCTTTGCGATAAGTAATCTCGCCGACAGCGAGTTCGGTGATCAGTGGGGCGTGTCCCGGCAGGATGCCGAGATACCCGTCTTTGCCGGGAATCTGCATCTCTTCCGCCACGTCGCGAACAACCATCTTCTCCGGGGTGACAATCTCGAGTTGGAAAGTATCGGCCATAAAATCAGGGCTTCAAACCTCGAGCTTTAGGCTCCAGGATATGCCTGGCGCCTAAAGCCGGACACCTGTTCTTAAGCTACCGCCTTCAATTTCTCTGCCGCTTCCAGCACTTCGTCGATCTGGCCTTTCATATAGAAGGCCTGTTCGGGAATGTCGTCGTACTTGCCTTCGTTAATTTCTTTGAAACCTTTCACCGTGTCGGCGACTTTCACGTAACGGCCGGGCGCGCCGGTAAATTGTTCGGCCACGTGGAATGGCTGGGAGAGGAATCGTTGAATCTTGCGGGCTCGCGCGACCGTGACTTTTTGATCTTCACTCAATTCGTCGATGCCCAGAATCGCGATGATGTCCTGCAGATCTTTGTAGCTCTGCAGGGTCTTCTTCACCGCTTGCGCCACATCGTAGTGCTCTTGGCCCACGATACGAGGATCGAGAATGCGCGAGGTCGAAGCCAGCGGATCGACCGCAGGATAAATTCCAATCTCGGTCAGAGCACGCGAAAGCACCGTAGTCGCGTCCAAGTGGGCAAACGTGGTTGCCGGCGCCGGATCAGTCAAGTCATCTGCAGGAACGTAAATCGCTTGCACCGACGTAACCGATCCCTTTTTCGTGGAAGTAATCCGCTCCTGCAATTCGCCCATCTCCGTCGCGAGATTTGGCTGGTAGCCTACGGCGCTGGGCATACGGCCTAGAAGAGCTGACACTTCGGAGCCGGCTTGGGTGAAGCGGAAGATGTTATCGATGAACAGGAGCGTGTCAGCGCCTTCGACGTCGCGAAAATATTCGGCCACCGTCAGTCCGGTCAGAGCCACGCGCAAACGGGCACCGGGTGGCTCGGTCATCTGGCCGTAGATGAGCGCGGCTTTGGAATGCTCGGGATCGCCCGGCTTGATGACACCAGACTCCGTCATTTCCAGCCACAGGTCGTTGCCCTCGCGAGTGCGCTCGCCGACGCCCGCGAACACGGAAAATCCGCCGTGCTGCTTGGCGACGTTGTTGATGAGCTCCATAATGACGACGGTCTTACCAACGCCCGCGCCGCCGAACAGTCCGATCTTGCCGCCTTTCAAAAATGGCTGGATGAGATCGATGACTTTCACGCCGGTTTCGAACATCTCCGCGGTCGTCGCTTGTTCGTCGAACAGTGGCGCCGGGCGGTGGATTGGCATTGTCTGCGTGTGCGCGATGGGACCGAGTTGGTCGACTGGTTCGCCGATCACATTCATCACGCGTCCGAGCGTGCCGCGACCCACGGGCACGGAAATCGGTCCGCCCTGGTCGATAGCTTTCATGCCTCGCACCATGCCCTCGGTGGCTTCCATGGCGACGCAACGCACGCGGCCTTCACCCAGATGCTGCTGCACCTCAACCATGACATTGATTGGAAAGGGAACCGTGAAGCCATCGCTCACAATGCGAAGCGCTTGATAAATCGGGGGCATATTGGCTTCGGCAAACTGCACGTCCACTGCAGGGCCGGCGACTTGAACTACGTGTCCGACATTTTCTGGCATAGTTGTTTTCTCTCTCAGCGACAGCCTTAGCTCCTTAAGCATTCAGCACTTAGCATTTAGCACTCAGCCCCCGCAGTGCATAACGGGCAAATACTAATTGCTAAGTGCCAACTGCTGTCTTAGCCTGCGGCTGCTGCTCCGCTTACAATCTCGATAATCTCTTTCGTAATCTTCGCCTGACGGGCGCGGTTCATGGCCAGCGTCAGGGAATCGATCATATCGGTTGCGTTGCTGGTGGCCGCGTCCATTGCGGTCATACGCGCGGCGTGTTCTGCCGCCACCGACTCCAGCAGCGCACGAAATACTTGGATGACAACGTATTTCGGCAACAGCGACTGAAACAATTCTTCGGGAGGCTGTTCATAGATATAGTCAACCGAACCCGTAGCGAACTTTGCGGCAGCCGCATCAGCTTCCCTTGTATCTGCAGGACGCAGGCCAACGCCCGCGCCCTTGGCCGCTTCCAGAGCACGCTCTTTTTCCTTCTGGGTCATTTCTTCGGCCTGGGCAACGTTGACTTGACCGACCTGCTCGATCGGCAGCACCTGCTCGACAATGAGCCGCTGCGAAATGACGGACTTGAATTCATTGAAAAGAACGTAGACGGAATCAACTTCGCCCTTGGAATAACGATCTATCGCGCGCCCCGCCATCTCGGATACCATGGCATACTCAACTTTGCCGAGCACTCCTACGTGCTCACCCACGAGCGTAATTCGCGGTGGTTCGTGCGATTCGATTGTTCGGGGCGGCGCCACTGGATATCGCCGTCGCAAAAAGTCGCGACCTTTGCGTCCGATGGCTTCGATTTCGACGTTTTTCCCTGCCTTCGACTCCAGAAAGCGCGAGGCCGCTTTCAGAATATTAGTGTTGAAGGCGCCAGCCAAACCTTTGTCCCCCGTAACCACGAACAGCAGCACATTCTTTTCCGGACGCTGCGCCAAGAGTGGATGCTTCGGCTCTCCGGTATCCGGATCATAAATTTCCGCCCGCGACACCAGCGACTTCAGCACGTTGGTCAACATCTGCGCGTACGGCCGCGCAGCCAGAGCGCGTTCCTGCGCACGACGCAGTTTGGCCGCCGAGACCATTTTCATGGCCTTGGTGATCTGCCGCGTGTTGGTCACGCTGCGGATACGGCGCCGAATGTCAAGAATGTTGGCCATTTATTGTTGTCTCAAGAGACGTAGCAAGCTACATCTCTACAGCGCTATTTCGCGACCGCTTGTCTCTCCGTCACAAAAGTTTCTTTGCATTCTTTGATCGTCTTGGTCATCTCGGCTTTCAGGTTTTCGTCGAGAACTTTTTTCTCCATGATCGCGCGCAGCACGCCCGGGTTGGTAGCGTCCACATATTTGTAGAGCTCAGCTTCGAAGTCGCGGACCTGATCTACCGGGAGGTCGTCGAGAAAACCGTTTGTGCCCGCATAGATAATCAGAATTTGCTTGGAGAACGGCAGCGGCGAGAATTGCTTTTGTTTGAGGACTTCGACCAGACGCTGTCCGCGGTTGAGTTGGTTCTGCGTGGCTTTGTCCAGATCGCTGCCAAACTGCGCGAAGGCTGCGAGTTCGCGATACTGCGCGAGGTCGAGCTTCATACTTCCGGCGACTTGGCGCATCGCCTTGATCTGGGCGCTGCCGCCCACGCGGCTTACAGAAATGCCTACGTTCACGGCTGGCCGCACCCCGCTATTGAACAGATCAGTTTCCAGAAAGATCTGGCCATCGGTGATCGAAATAACGTTAGTCGGAATGTATGCCGAAACGTCGCCTGCCTGCGTTTCAATAATCGGCAACGCTGTGAGCGAACCTCCGCCTTTCTTGTCGCTCACTTTGGCCGCGCGCTCCAGCAAACGCGAGTGAAGATAAAAGACATCTCCGGGATAAGCTTCACGGCCGGGCGGGCGGCGCAACAACAGCGAGATTTCTCGATACGACGCCGCGTGCTTCGAGAGATCGTCATAAATAACCAAGGCATGTTTCCCGTTATCGCGGAAGTACTCGCCCATCGCGCAAGCCGCATAGGGTGAAATGTATTGCATGGGCGCGGGCTCGGACGCTGACGCCGCCACCACGATGGTGTAATCCATTGCGCCGTAGTCGGTCAGGATTTTCACCACCTGCGCGATCGAAGAACGCTTTTGTCCGATGGCGTTGTAAATGCAAATCAGATTGTTGCCTTTGTTGTTAATGATGGTGTCGAGCGCCACCGCGGTCTTGCCGGTTTGACGGTCACCGATGATCAACTCGCGCTGGCCGCGGCCAATCGGAATCATGCTGTCGATGGCTTTCAATCCAGTAGCCATGGGCTCGCGCACCGGTTGCCGGTCAATCACGCCAGGCGCCAACCGTTCCAGCGCGATGAACTTGTCGGTGGCAATCGGCCCTTTGTCGTCGATGGGCTGCCCCAGCGAATTCACGACGCGGCCAATCAGGGCGTCGCCGACGGGCACGCTCATAATGCGCCCCGTACGCTTGACCTCGTCGCCCTCCTTGATCTCGGTGTAATCGCCGAGGATCACGACGCCGACCTGATCTTCTTCCAGGTTCATGGCAATGCCGGCAACGCCGTGTGGGAAGGAAAGCAACTCTCCGGCCATGACTTTGTCGAGGCCGTAGACACGGGCAATACCGTCGCCTAAGGTCACGATAGTGCCAACTTCGTCCACCGCAATCTTGGATTCGTAATTCTCGATTTGTTGCCGGATCAGCTGTGTGATCTCGTTTGCTTTGATTTGTGCCATAAAGTTAGGTTCAGATTTCTTAGTAGTGACCAGCAGCTAGCACTCAGCATTCAGCCCCAAGGTTTTGCGCTGGAAAACCACAAGCGCATTAGCTAAATGCTGAATGCTAATTGCTAAGCGCCTCTTTTATCCTTTCCAACTGTCCTTTCACCGAGCCGTCATAGATCGTGCTGCCGATCTTTACCACGGCGCCGCCGAGGAGGGACTCATCGTACGAGTAGCGTGCCCGAACCTTTTTCCCCGTCAATTTTCCCATCTGGACTTCAAGCGCTTGCCGATCGGTTTGGTTGAGATCGTGCGCACTGGTAATCTCTGCTTCGGTGAATCCCAGGCGCTGATTTAGTTCCCGTTCAAATTGTTTCACGATTGGTTCCAGAAAGCTTATGCGTCGATGATCGATCAGTACCGCGATGAAATTCCTCACCGTCTGTGAGATTCCCTGGCGAGCCACAATTGCATCAAGCACGGCGCGTTTCTGCTCCGCCGTGATTGACGGCGCTTCCCAGACCTCCCGCAGGTCCTTGCTCTCGGCTACCAATGCGGCGACGGCTTGAGCCTCTTGCAACGTTTTCTCAGGATCAAGATGAACGTCAAAGACGGCGTCGACGAAGGCGCGTGCATAAGTGTTGGTTACGGAAGCCATGGGTTATGCATCCTTCCGTTTCTCGCCGCCGTTGGCCGAGAGTTGTTGGGCAAACTTTCGCAACAGGGCCTGATCGGTAGCCGGATCCACGTGGATCTGCTTTGTCGCCAGCGAGACGGCGAGATCGGCTGCGTACGCCTTCAGTTCGCGGCGCGCTGCCTTGGCTGCCATCGCGATTTCTTGTTCTGACGACTCAATGATTTTGCGCGCGTCTTCGGCCGCGGCAGTTTTGATCCTTTGTTCCTCGGCAGCAGCTTCTTTCGCCGCCGCGGCGCGCATTCCACCAATCTCCACATCGAGTTTGGAAAGCCGTGCCTCAATATCCGCCAGTCGCCGGTTAGCATCTTCACTGGCCTTGCGCGCTTCTTCCATTGCCCTTTGGATCGAAGCCGTGCGATTGCGGAACAGCCCCGGTAGATATTTCTTTGAGAACCAGAAGATGGCGGCTGCAACCACTGCAAAATTCAACAGCACGCAGAGCAGGTAAGCGTGCTCCAGATCCAACCCGGTAAGCTCAGCCACCCACTGAACCGAGGAAGAATGTTTGAACTGCGATGCATCGTCCTCTCCAGCGGCTTCACGACTTTCTTTCACCAGCTCCTGGCTCAGTGAATGCCCGTGAGAGCGCTTGCTCGATTGCTCCTCGGGCTTCGCTGCGGAGGATGGTTCTTGCCCGACGGCATGCCCTGCGAAGGCCGACCAACTCAACAGCAACAATGTAGCGACGGCAAAAGGCAGCAGGAACTTCCGCGTTCTCCCGGCGGCGCGCAGATTTTTCGGAGCTAGCTCTGGTCTCATCGGCCACCGCCTGCCGAAGCCGGCGCTGTCCCTGGCCGCAAAACAATTCGGATGATTTCCGCCGCCAACTTCCCACTCTCCGCCTGCAGACCAGCCTGGGCTGCAGCTTTATCATTTTCGATGCCCGCCCTCGCCTCCTCAACCTGGGCCTGCGCTTTCTTTCGCGCCTCAACCAAAGCTGCCTCGCGCGCCTGCAGTGCCTGCTGGCGAAGTGCCTCCTGATTCTTGAAAACCGCCACACGAGCTTCGCGCAGGCGCTGTTCGTACTCCGCGGTTCGCGCCTCGGCGGCAGCAATATCGGCGCGCGCCTTCTCGACCGCACCTTCAGTTTTGCTGCGCCGCTCGGCTAACACCTTCACCAACGGCTTGTGAACAAGCGTTGTATAGATCGCATACAGCAGCCCCATGAAGACAATGGTCGGTATGGATCCGAGCAGTAATTCCCCTACCTGTTTGAGCGTCTCATCCATTTTCTGAGTTTGATAAAAACCTTGTGCTTGAAAAAATCTCTAGCGAAAGAGGGCTTAAGAAACCATCAAACCTAACATCCTGTAAGGCTTAGTGTCAACGCGGGCACTGTCCAAGAACTAGACAAAATAGCGCTTAGGAACGCATTTTCGGACAATTGTCAAGCTTTTTCGCGTATTTCAATTAAAGAATGCTTGACTTCTGGGACGGCGGGTCTAGCATGGAAGTATCACCTCCGATCCAATTCAGGATCGAATGGGCCGATAGCCAAGGACTGTCACCGCTTCTTGGTTGCCGGCCCATTTAAATTCTGTAGCTGCCTAGTTTAGCGCTTCCCACGCTTGATAGTTTCTGAAAGAGGTTCGCCTAGGATTTCGATAGGATCGAACTCAGGTACCACAAACTCCCGTACTTTTCGGACCACTGACTCCGGCGCTTCGACTTCCAGTTCCACTAATCCATCTTTGTATTTCCGCGAATAAATCCGGGCTCGCGCTTCGAGCATGGCCAGCGTCTTTCCTTCTTTTTGCGGCACACGCAAATGAATGCGGCTCAACGCGTCTCCCTGCAGCAACTGGTCAATGCGGTCCAGAAGCGTGCTCATTCCGATGCCTTTCGAGGCCGACACGTGCACTGTGGTGGCGGCATCGAGCAAGCTATCGCGCTGCCGCGGAGGTAGCAAGTCGATCTTGTTCATCACACGCAGGCGAGGCTTCGCGTCAGCCTCAAGTTCCTTCAGCACTTTTTCCACTTGTGCGTCCTGCTCGGCGGAGAGCGGGCTGCTGGCGTCGGACACTTGCAGGATGAGTTCTGCGCGCTGCACCTCTTCGAGCGTCGCTCGAAAGGCGGAAACCAGCGTGTGCGGCAAGTTACGAATAAATCCAACTGTGTCAGAAAACAATACCTGGCGGCGCGACGGCAGCGTAACTCCTCGAATTGTCGGATCCAGCGTCGCGAACATTCTGGGCGACTCGAGAACGGCCGCCTGGGTCAGCGCGTTGAACAATGTCGACTTTCCCGCGTTGGTGTAGCCGACCAACGCGATCAATGCCACTGGAACCGACTCGCGGCGCTGGCGCTGTTGCGCGCGAATCCGCCGGACGCTTTCTATTTGTTCCTTAACATGCCGAATTCGACGATAGATTTTTCGCCGATCGGTCTCCAGTTGGGTTTCACCCGGACCGCGTGTGCCAATGCCGCCGCCGAGTTGCGACATTTCGATTCCGCGGCCTCCCAGCCGTGGCAGCATGTACTCTAGTTGTGCCAACTCCACTTGCAACTGGCCTTCACGGGTGCGGGCGTGCTTGGCAAAAATATCGAGGATAAGTTGGGTTCGATCAATCACCCGAATTTTAACGACCTTCTCAATGTTGCGTTGTTGAGATGCGGTCAGGTCATGATCGAACAAAAGAAGGTCAGCGGAAACCGAAGCTGCGGCCCCCGCGATCTCTTCCAGTTTGCCTTTCCCAATGAGCGTGGCCGGATCCGGTTTGTCGCGATGCTGCAGGAATTCGCCAGCGATTTGCGCGCCGGCGCTGGTTGCTAAAGAGCGCAGTTCGTCTAGCGATTCTTCCGCGCTGAACTCAGGAACCGGAGGAGCTTTGGACGCTCCGGGCACACCACTGGCGCTATCTCGCGCCGCCTGCGCGCCGCTCGTCAGTGCCCCTTTCGCGTTCTTGGCGGCCGACCCCGCACGCGAGCGCACACGGTAGTCGATCCCTACCAAAAAGGCACGCTCCGTCGAACCACGATCGGAAGCTGTCGAAATCGAGACCCGCCGTGAGCTCTCCGTCTTGCCTGAGACTCTGGACTCTGAACTACGCAAAGCTTGGCTGCCTTATCCGTCCGTGCCGGACGCGCTGGGTGTCGGACCGGAGTCGGTAGTGGGACTTGCCGGTGACGGGACCATGGCAGGTTTATCGCCGTGGGCATGGGCCACCCTTCCCATTGCTACCGTCGAAATCGCATGCTTGAAGATCAACTGCTCCTGATTGTTGGTTTCAAGCACGACGGAATACTTGTCAAAGGAACGGATGCGCCCGGTGAGCTTGACTCCGCTCAACAGGTAGATGGTGATGTTCAATCTTTCTTTGCGGGCGGTGTTGAGGAAGGTGTCCTGAATGTTCTGCGCCGGCTTGTTTTCCATGCCGATCTCCTTAGCTTTCTCACCTGCGAAAGCTTTCTGCAATGCACATGTTCAGTTCCTTAGACCCAGATACGGACTTCGGGAACATGGGGGAAAGCTCCAGATGCGTAAGCGCCCATCCGCTCCGCCAGCGCACCCAAAGCAACTCTCGGTACAATACGGCCTCGCCCGATACTTTTCAAGCCAGCGCTTTATATCCGCTTTCTTCTCGCCGGTTGACATAAACACAACGAAGTGAAAACATTCGTGCGCTGAAACTCAAAGTTCGTGTGCGCTGGAGCAGGTGCCTCGCGGATAGGAGAAAAATCTAGATGCAATCGATGATTACTTTGGCGGCTTCATGGGTCGCGCCCACCCACACAGGCAAAGAAGCCCTGGCGCTGATTCTGCGCTGGTTTCACTTCATCGCTGGTATTACCTGGGTCGGATTGCTTTATTTTTTCAATCTCGTCAACGTTCCCTTCATGAAACAGGTAGACGCGACCATGAAGCCAAAAGTCTTTCAGTACATGACCCTGCCTGCTCTGAATTGGTTTCGCTGGAGTTCGCTGGTCACGGTTTTTGTCGGCTTCTGGTATTGGGGAGAAATTTTTGTTGGCCCGGACGCCCAGCGCATGGGGGTCAGTCCCTTGAGTACGATTGGCCTGTTCCTCCTCATCTGGATTGCCGGCTGGGCGATCCTCTTTGCCGTTATCAAGAACGCGCCGACAGGATACGTTCTCGGCGCCATCGTCGCAGTGGTTGCCATTGCCGGAGCGTGGCTGTTTGTGAATTACACGCCCGTTGGTCAGGACGATAACCACGTGCTTTCGATCGGTGTTGGCGGCGGCTTCGGCATCATTATGTTGTTCAACGTCTGGGGCATTATCTGGCCCAATCAAAAGAAAATCATTCGCGGCACTCTGGCGGGAACGCCGCCGGCCAATGCCGCTGTTCTGGCCCGACAGGCGTTTCTGGCATCGCGAACGAATTTCTTTCTATCGGTACCCTTGTTGTTTTTCATGGCCACCAGTTCGCACTACGGCATTTTCGGACGATAGCCAATTCGTAGAGACACAGCTTGCTATGTCTGGTTGCTATGTCTGCTTGCGCGCTGTGCCAGAATGAAGGGTGGAGTCAGAAAAGTATCTGCGAGGAATTACTTTATTCAACCAGGCTGAATTCTTTGACGCTCACGAAGCGCTGGAAGACATCTGGCGCGAGGCCCCGCCTGAAAACAAAAAGTTTCTTCAAGGATTGATCCAGGTCGCAGTAGCCTTTCATCACTACTCGACCGGAAACCGGGTTGGCATGAGGTCGGTGCTTGAGCGCGCCATACGAAATCTTTCCCAGCCATCAGGAAGCTTTGGGATCATTCAATTAACGCCCTTGCTTCAATCGCTCAACCAATGGCGCGAAGCCCTCGACAATAAAACATCGCTTCCGAACCTGCCTCGCGTACATCTTAGATCTGCTGGATCCTGATAGCTGTCATCCGACGCCTAAGTGTTAGAATCGCTGTTTCCCGTGACCCAGTCCTCAACCGCAAAGCCGCGCGCGACCCAATCTCCGGCGAGAAAGTTTGATCCCATCCCTTTACTCGATCTGCATCGGCAATACCAGCAGATTCGCGGAGAAGTGTTGACCGCTATTGAGCGGGTCTGCGCCTCGCAGCATTTCATCCTGGGTGCCGAGGTGGAAGCTCTGGAAAGCGAAATCACGGCCTTCACCGGCGCCACCGCCGCCGTCGGCTGCGCGTCGGGGACGGATGCGCTCTGGCTTGCGTTGGTGGCGGCCGGGGTCCAAGCCGGCGACGCCGTTGTGACCACGGCCTTCAGTTTCTTCGCCTCGGGTAGCGCTATCGTGCGCGCCGGAGCGAGGCCAGTGTTCGTCGATGTAGATCCGGATACGCTGAACGTGAATCCGGAACTGGTCAAAGCTCGTCTTCGAGCGGGAGGCTCGTACAAAATCCGAGCGCTGTTGCCCGTGCATCTTTACGGGCAGTGCGCTGACATGGACGCGCTGCAACAAATCGGCGATGAGTTTCATCTGTCTATCATCGAAGACGCGGCGCAGGCCATCGGAGCAAAATGGCGAGGCCGTAAAGCCGGATCATTCGGCGCGGCTGCGGCGTTCAGTTTTTACCCCACGAAGAACCTGAGCGCGTACGGCGACGCGGGACTGGTGACCACGTGCGATTTGAATTTGGCTGAGCACATGCGGAAACTGCGAAATCACGGCAGTTCGCGACGCTACCATCACGAAGAGATCGGCTGGAACTGCCGCATGGACGCGATTCAGGCTGCGATTCTCCGAGTAAAGTTGGCGCATATCGAAGCCTGGAACCAGCAGCGCCGTCGACGCGCTGCAACATACGATCGTTTGCTGATCAAAGCCGGGCTCGCGTCGAATAAGAGTGACTCGCGAGTGAGGCCGCTGCAGACTTCGCCACATGCATTTCACGTCTGTCATCAATACGTGATCCGGGTCGCCCGCCGCGATGAAATGCGCAAGTTTCTTGGCGAGCGGAAAATCGGCACCGAGGTTTACTATCCCATCCCGCTGCATCTGCAACCGTCCTTTGCTTATTTGGGCTACAGCGCGGGAGATTTGCCGGAATCCGAGAGGGCGGCAGCCGAAGTGCTGGCCCTTCCCATGTTTCCAGAACTGGCGGAAGCAGAGCAAGAATGCGTGGTGGACAGTATTGCAGAGTTCTACTCCTAGACGTCGAGCGCAGATTTCGTCGCTTTTCCCGAATTGGGCTGGGGTTTACTTTCTAGTACTGGTACCCCCCCCTCCCCCTTATCCAGTGCAAAATATAGAAAACAAACGATCTAATTTGCGACTACCTGCTAGATCTTTGAGTTTGCAGGACTTACGGGCAAAATCTAGAGAACATGGGAGTTATGTTGGGCGCCTGGGTTTCGTGTCCCACTTTGGACTCAGATTGTCAAAGATCGGACATTATCCGGTAGATAATGTCTCCGGCAAAAGGTTATCTGAGAATAAGCGTAGAGTCAATGAAAATACGCGGTGCGACCACCCTAGTAATGATTGTTCTACAACGTATAGCTAGTGATGCCGCGTCTTTTTCCTTGGCGTGGGAACTTCCTTGACTTCTCCGGGCGCGAGGACGCGACGCACGATTGGCGTATTCATTTTGTACTTTCGCTGGCTCATTTTGCCGTCGTCATCTTTTACCTGCAAAACGAATACCGGGAGAGTGCCTTCTTTGTCGAAATTTTCCTGCGATATAGTCACCGGCAAGAACCCATTCAGATTGTGCTCGCGATAAGCGGTCTCATAGCGATGCTTTCTGACATTCCAGGTGAAGACGCGGACCTGGTTGAAGTCGAAAGGTAGGCCATCCTTAGGCTCGGTGAGCACGACCAGATATTGAGGAACTTTTTTGTCTCCGTCGGCGACTTGATCCAATACAAAAAAGGCCACGATGCGCTGGCCTTCTGCGTACTCTGCAATTTCAAGAGGCACGTCCAGGTCGACGAATCGCGCCAGTACCCAACCGACGCGCCCATCGGGGTCGCGGATGAGCCACCAATCTTCCATCAGGGGCGTCACTGGCTTGGCCGATTCGTTCTTTGAACTCGCCGGCTTAGCCATCCCGCCCGGTACAGTTTTTTCGGCAGTGGCGCGCTGCAGGATGGAAACTTTGGACCCCTGGTTCAGTTGATAAAGATGTTCGGTTTCGCGGCCGGGGTCGAGGTGAATGTTGGTGTCGTTGCGCGTCGTGCCCGTGGCTTGCACGGGATCGCTTTGCGCTTGTTGGGACAGCTTCTGAAAACCGTCATAGACTTGCTGTGGTACCAGCGCACGCTGCTCGATCCAGCCTTCCACCCCGCTCACGGTTCGCACCCTCGCAAAATGCCGTTCGCGTTCGAGTATCTGAACCCGATCTCCATTTTTCACTGTGCCCGTCTTGCTGAAAACCGCGGACACACGGTCGCGAAGAATCGCCTGGGGGGGCGGAGACGTAAGCGATCTCTTGTACGCGGCTGCGTCCCCGGCAACCCGAGAACAGGAATAATAGCACCAGGAAGGGCAGATACCGCAGAACTCGCGAATGAGTTTTCACAAAGACCACAAAACAATATAGCGCAGGGTTTGTGCCCTTCGCTGCGCGAAGGATGACAAAGCGGACTCAGTCGCCGAAGCTAATCCCGATTGAGCGTGCGGTGTTCACGATTTGCCCATGAGGGTCCACGGTTTTCAATTGGCCGACGGCGTGGGCAATATCCACGGCTTCGATTTGAGTCTTGTGCAGGCAAACCATCTTGCCGAAACCTCCCACGGCAATCAGATCGACGGCAGCAACGCCGAAACGGGTGGCCAGGATGCGGTCGAAAGGAGTCGGCGAACCGCCGCGCTGGATGTGGCCCAACACGCTGACGCGTACGTCTTTTTTCGCGCCCCTGGAAACAGCATCGCCAATTCGATTACCGACTGAGCCGGTCCGGCGATGTTCTTGCCATTCCACGGGCACCTTGACTCCTTCCGCTACCACGATAATAGTAAAACGCTTCCCGAAGGATTCGCGAAAGGCCACGTGCTCGCAGATTTTATCGATGCTGAAGGGAATCTCAGGGATCAGGATAACGTGGGCACCTCCGGCGATTCCGGCTTGCAGCGCGATCCAGCCCGCGTCCCGTCCCATGACCTCGACCACCATGATGCGATGGTGCGACTCGGCGGTGGTGTGGATTTTATCGACTGCGTCGGTCGCGGTTACTAGCGCAGTATCGAAACCGAATGTGACTTCGGTGGCGGAAAGGTCGTTGTCGATGGTCTTGGGCACGCCTACGATATTCATGCCCTTCTTGAAAAGGTCGAGAGCGATCTTCTGGGAACCGTCGCCGCCGATGCTGATGATTGCGTCAATTCCCAGTTGCCGCGAGTTGGCGATGACTTGGTCTGAAATATCGCGCACGACCTCCACACCATTTTCGATGGTGCAGTAGTGGAAGGGATTGCCGCGATTCGTGGTTCCGAGAATGGTTCCGCCGCGGGGCAGAATTCCGCTGACCTCGTGGAGTGTGAGCGGTCGCGACTTTTCCGGCCAGATCAGGCCATCGAAGCCATCGGGAATGCCGACGACCTGCCAGTGGTACTTGAGAATTGCGCACTTGACAGCCGCACGAATGACCGCATTCAGGCCAGGAGCGTCTCCGCCCCCGGTACAAATGCCGATGCAGCGGATGTCAGACATTACGCGTTTATTAATTTACTGTGAGCGTTGCCGTTGCGGTTAACGTCGTGGTGCTGGTATAAGTTGCCTGAATTGTGACCGTCTCCGACACCGTGTCCGTGAACGTCGTCCCTACCCCAGCAGTCGATGGGACATTGATCGTGACAGTTTGAGAACTTGTGGTCCAGGTCGCGGTGGGCGAAACATCAACCGGGGTGTTGCTTCCGGCCACGGTCGCATTCGCGAAGAATGGGAGTGAAACCGCATTGACCGCGACAGTGCCGCTCAGGGGAGTGATTTTGAGGGCGGTTACGTTTCCGAGACTGACCGTGATGCTCGAAGTGCCGCTCGTCGCCTGAAAGGCAGCCGTGATGGTTGCGCTGCCCGGAGAGGCTCCGGTTACCAATCCCGAGTTGTTTACGCTGGCCGCAGTCGCGTCGCTGCTGCTCCATTGCACACCTGAGCCCAGGGTTTTCGTGGACCCATCGTTGTAAGTGCCGATGGCGCTCTCCTGCACGGTCGCGCCCTGGTTGATGGTCGCGGTGGGACCGACGGCTATCGAAGTCAAAACCGGGTCAACAAAAAAGCCATTACAACCCACTACGACAGCGAACAAGAGGAGCGTCGCAAATGCAGTCACGAGTTGAAGTTTCTTCTTACTGCTCAGCATGTTAGGAAAGCCTCCGGGGAGCCGCTCAACGCGGCAGCGTCACCCGTGGCGCTGATAAATTGTAACAGAGAACATTCCCGCCGGAGTATGTCTGCATACACCACGGTACCTGTCCTGTTACGTCGCGCCAAGTTAAAGAACGCCGGTGCCCGGCTAGAGTTGCGGACTAAATTTGGAGCATTTAGCAATTGGCACTTAGCATTTAGTCAGGCGAGTGAATTGCAATGTAACAGGCAAAGACTCTCGGTGGCTGAGTGCTAAGAGCTAATTACTAATTGCTAAGTGCTGCCTTCTGTTCTGCATAATATCCATCCCTCGTCTGCACGACCAAGTCCTTCTGCTTAGCCGCCAGGCTGATCTTGTGATAGCCGGTTTCAGTATTGGTCTTGTCCGGCGTGTAGCCCAGATTGTATTGGGTCCGCAGTTCCTCGGCGATGCTGTCGTAAATTTGATCGATCGCCTGTTTCTTGGAGACTTCGTAGAGACGACCGCCCGTTTCCCTTGAAATCTGATCCAGGATTTTCTTGCCATCTACATGCGGTTCCTGCTGAGATCGCCCGCCGCCGCGACCTCCGCCGCCCCCGGGAAACCCTCCACCGGGCCAACCACCGCCGTGCCGTCCCATTCCTCCGGGGCCACCAAAGCCATTGCTATTTTCATGCTTGTCGGCAAAGAGGATGGAGTAAACCACAGTGTCGGCGCGCTGGGCCGCTTCGATGGCGCTTTGCAAGGACTCTTTGCTGCCCCGGTCATCTCCGTCGGAAAGAACGATGAGCGCCTTGCGGCCTTGCTGCTTCTTCATCAATTCATTCGAGGCGAGGAAGATGGCGTCATAAAGCAGAGTGCCGGCGCCCCTGTGCATCTGAGGCTGGCCATTACCCGGCGAAGACTGAGGGTCAGAGGATTGAGGATCGGAAGAGCCACCACCGCTACGCTCAAGTTGCGGCGTGTTGAGCAACTGTAGCGCGGCCTCCAGTTTGTCATGCGCTGACGTCAGGTCCTGAAGCAGTTCTACTTCGCGGTCGAAATGAATAAGAAACGCTTTGTCCTTGGCGTCGGTGAGCATTTGGTCGAGGAAGACTTTGCTGGCACTTCGCTCCTGGTCCAGAACATTTCGCTGGCTGAGACTGGTGTCGACGAGCAGTCCGAGAGTAAGAGGCAGATTTGTGTCCTGGGTGAAATACTTGATCACTTGCGGGCGCCCGTCTTCCTGGAGGACGAAATCGTCCTTGGTCAGGTTGCGAACGATTTGACCTTTTTTGTCACGAACGGTGACGGGCAGAGTCACCACTTTGACGTCAACCGACATCGTAGCCACGCCTTGCTGGCTTGCGGGCTGATTATGGGCATCCGGACTTTGTGCATATGAATTGCCCAAGGCTAGGAAGATGAGCGCGAGGCTCAGGCAAATCTGTCGCCGGATCGTCATTGGGTATGCTCTTCGGACTGAATTCCCATTTCTTTTCCGATGTCGGTCTGCTCGGATTGAAAGGTACTGAGCGCGTTGTCCAGTTTTTCCACGAGGCCGGCGATTTTCTTGGTATCGATCGGTCGCTGCTCCGACTCGTGAGCCAGAGCCTTGCTCTGCTTGGAGATATCCGCGTCTGCTTTAGCGAGCTTCTTTGTCTGAGGTTTTAGTCCCGATTGTTGCGAGGCAGAGAGGCTCCTCATAAATTGCAGGCTGTTGGTTCGCGCCTCGTCGATTGCGTCGTTCAGATCTGCGTAGTGGGATGAATCAGAGTTGCTTGCATTTTGAGAAAGCTGGATCAGAGTTTGTGCGTCTTTTCTGGCGGCTTGCGTGCTTTTCTTCAAGCGCTGGAATTGGGCAATTTGGTCTGGAGTAGCCTGAAGGGCAACCGCGCGATTGAAATCGCTGATGTCACTGTTGGGCGTCGGGTTGGACGGGGCAGGGGTGGTGGGTCCAGCGCCTGTACCGTGATTTCCACGCTGGGCCAGCAGCATGGAAGGACACGCCAGGAGGGTAATCTGACAGACCACCAGTGAGAACCGATTCAAGATAGTTTCGCTCGATGTATCGTATCGCGAGGTGACCAAGCACAGGTAAAGAATACGTAAAGGAAAGTAAAACCTTGTAAACTCGACGAGCCAGGCACATGAGAAGACAATTTGGTTTGCTCGCCTCGTTCGTTCTCTTCGTTTTGCCGTCTCCGATGGCTGCCGCGGAGGCGGCTATGACGTCTCCAGACAGAAAGTCTGATCTGGTCCAGTCCGGCGTTGTCCCAAAAGTTTGTGAGCGCTGCATTCGTGCGCACGAGGAGTTCCTGGCATCGGATGCGATGCAGGGGCGCGGCAGCGGCACCCACGACGAACTGGTAGCCGCGACCTACGTGGCGTCCCAGTTGCGGCAATACGGAATTGAACCTGCCGCCGATAATGGCGGATACATTCAACGTTTGGCGGTCCGGCAGAAAGATGCCAAAGCACAGTCGCCGGAAGAAGAAAGTTCCACGTGGAATGTGATCGGTATGTTGCGCGGGCGCGATTCATCGCTGCAACACGCGGCAATTTTGTTCTCGGCGCACTTAGACGCGTTGGGAATCGGGACTCCGGTCAAAGGCGACAATATCTACAACGGCGCGGATGATGACGCCTCGGGGACAACGGCGGTATTGGAAATAGCCCGCGTGCTGGGCCGAGGGCCGCGACCGCGACGCACTGTGATCTTCGCTCTGTTTGGCAGCGAAGAGAGGGGCGGGTTAGGGGCAAACTATTTCCGCGAGCATTCTCCGCTGCCGCTAAAAGATATTTCTGCCAACCTGGAATTTGAAATGATCGGCAGAGCCGATCCCGCGCTGAAAGACGACACTCTCTGGCTCACGGGATGGGAGCGATCCAATCTCGGCCTTGCGTTGGCAGCACACGGTGCGAAGCTGGTGGCGGATCCGCATCCTACCGAGAACTTTTTTGCGCGCTCGGATAATTTTGTACTGGCGAAAGATGGCGTGGTGGCGCAGACGATATCAAGCTATGGCTTGCACCAGGACTATCACCAACCCAGCGACGATCTGGCCCACCTGGATTTCAAGCACATGGATGCGGCGATTGCATCGCTCTTGGCGCCGGTCGAGTGGCTGGTGAACTCAGATTTTCAACCAAAGTGGAACGTAGGCGGACAGCCGTAGATTGACGCTCATTGAGGTGCGGCATGACGCGAGGCAAGGCGCGGCTGGCTGAGTGCTAAATGCTGAGTGCTAATTACTTTTCTTCGCCTTGCTGATCTTCTCGTCGATTGGCTTTCGGCCGGCGAAGCCTTCGCTGGTGTCGTGCCAGAAATTGATCCCGGACTCTCCCAGCTTCCAGCACAGCAGCACAATGTGGCCGTCAACCTTGCAAGGAAAATCGAGCAGTCCGATATCGAGATCCTTGACTTGAACGCCGATAGAGTCGATTTCAGCTAACGCGTCTTTTACTCGCGGGATGGCCTTTTCGCGTTCCGCCTTGCGGCGCGCCATATGGACCACATTGACCAAGAGACCTCCCTGCAGAAAAACGCGGTGTGCGAGTTCCTGAAGTTCAGTGTCCACGGCCTCGATCAGTTTCTTGCCGTCAATTGCGGTACGCAGCAGCGACTCCAACACGGGCAGGAGAGATTGGGCTTCTTCGAGGGTAAAAGTTCGTTCGGCCATAGAGGATGAATCTATTTTAATCCATTTCGCGGAGGGGCGTAGGCCGTTAGTCGTTGGTCCTTGGATGTTGGCAAAGGCCGACGGCCAACGACTATCACGAGATTTCCAACATCCGGTCCAAGGCGACTCGCGCCCAATATTTCACGTCATCTTTGACTTTGATCTGGTTCACGATGTTGCCTTCGACGAGGTTCTCCAGCACCCAACACAGATGCTGCGGCGAGATGCGGAACATAGTCGTGCACAGACAGCCAGAATCGTCGAGCGTGATGACCTTCTTCCCTTCGGCGGCAAATTCCTTGCCCATGCGATTGACCAGATGAATTTCCGTGCCCACGGCAAACATGCTTCCGGGCGCTGAGTCTCGAATCATCTTCAGCAGACCTTCGGTCGAGCCGATGCCATCGGCTTTCTGGCAAACCTCCCAACGGCATTCGGGATGCACGATCACTCGAATGCCCGGATACTTAGCGCGAACGTTGTCCACGTGTTCAGGCAAGAAGCGCTGGTGAACTGAGCAGTGGCCTTTCCACAAAATTACTTTCGCCGCACGCAACCTATCAGGCGTCAATCCGCCGTTGATCAGATAAGGATCCCAAACGACCATTTCGTTCAGAGGAATGCCGAGGTTGAAGCCGGTGTTGCGACCGAGGTGCTGATCAGGAAGGAATAGAAGCTTAGGCGTTTTCGCGAAGCCCCATTGAAATGCTCCGGCGGCATTGGAAGACGTGCAAACGACCCCGCCGCGTTCTCCGCAAAAAGCCTTGATCGCGGCCGTGGAATTCATATAAGTAATCGGCGTGATGCCGTCGCCGGCATCGGAGGTCAATCCGGCGGCGATAAGCTGCTCCCAGCAATTTTCCACTTGGGTAATTTCCGCCATGTCCGCCATGGAGCAGCCCGCGTTCATATCAGGCAGAATCGTTACCTGGCCGGGATGGCTCAAAACGTCGGCGCTTTCGGCCATGAAATGCACACCGCAGAAGACGATGTATTTGCCCCCGGCGCGTGCGGCCTCTTGCGAAAGCTTGTACGAATCGCCCCGAAAATCGGCGAAGCGAATGACTTCATCGCGTTGATAGTGGTGTCCGAGAATGACGCACTCGCGGCCCAAAGCCTCGCGGGCGGCGGCGATGCGTTCGTCCATGGTGTGATCGGGCAGGACGAGGTAATTTTCCAAACTGCAAACTGCTGCTGCGGTTGCCATTGTCATGTCTCGCCTTCAGCTCCGGACGCGAATGCCATTGCGGCTATTCCGCAATAGGTGAACGCTTGTACCGGAACGGGGATGTTGAAAGCTTCCAGCGGCTCCAGTCGATTCACTACGCGTCGTTTGAAGCTACGCCGCGCCCAACCGGCGGGGATGTTGAAGCCACTAACTCTTCACAATAGTTAAGATGCTCAGCAGCGGCGGAAAGTGTCGCTTTTTTGAGGCGACGAAAGTAACCACCGCAAGTAACTGAATATCCTCAGCTATTGTGCACTGTGAGAGGGGCGCAACGCAACTTGGCGGCTATTGCGAAGCGGCTTCTGCGATTGCCGACACTTCTTGGCGCCTGGTCCAGAAGTACATTGCAAAAGCGCCAACGGTCAGCACCAGTCCGGCACCGAACTCTGTCGAGACATAGAGTGCGCGACCCGCCGGGGCGGTGATCCTGTCGAAGATTGTCTGGATGAAAAGGTTATGGCTGGCATGAAGAACCGTCGCCGTCCATAGACTGCCCGACTTCAATCTCAGCCAGCCGAGAATGTAGCTGAGGCCAATCACCATAAGCGTGAAGCAAGTTAGAGCGAAAACCGGCTGTGTCCCCGAGTTGTAGTCGGCAAACAATAACTCCGGATAATGCCATACGGCCCAGAGGCAGCCGCTGAACAGGCATCCGAAGGTAAAACCGGTTTGCTGAACCAGTCGCGGCAACAGAAATCCCCGCCAGCCAATTTCCTCACCCAGCGCGTCGGCCATGCTGCTGAAGACTCCCGCCGTCGCATAGCATGGGAAAGCCAGCAGCAGGGTTGCAGCGCGAGGATATTGCGGAAATCCGAAAGCTTCTCCCAACCGCGCCGCAAATGCGGCAAATGCGAACGAACCGGGAATCAGCGCCCACGTCGCAATATAAACCGGCAGCGCATAAATTATCGGGATGAAGTAAGCCCACGCTTCATGTTTTGCCGGCCGCCAGTTCCATCCCAGGGTTGCCAAATCAATCCGAAAAAGCCGGCAGGTCGTCAGCGCGGCAAACGCTGGACACCACACCATCAACCCCGCGACCAGACCGTCTCCGGCGCCGACGTGCCCGGAGTGAACCATCAGGTACACCGGCAAACTGCTGAATGTGAAAACCAGCGCGAGGTAGGTGAGGATTTGTTTGGCAAGCGGTCGCATGGCGCGGAATCTTATCACGCCGCTGGTTTGTGAACCGGAGGTCAGCGAGTCCTGCCGTGGGAGGGATCGGCTGACGTCGCTGTGTTTATGTCGATGTGCAAGCGCTCGCCGATATCGATTCCCGGCGGATAGCAGTTTCCATCGCGGTTATAGTTTGCCGGACAACTTGCAGCAACCTCGGGCCGTTTTGGCGACTGAGCAAACTGCCATACCTCGGCAAACGGAATGCCAGCGTCTGCGGGACTAGGCGCTCGTTTGGGAAAAGCGCATCCGGGCGAGGGCGGACAGGCATCATTCGTGACCCAGAACACGATTTTTCTGGCGCCCGCGTTCTTACGAATGTCGTCCGCAGTCACGATATCCTCGCCACCCTCTTTCGCCGCAGATATGCCCGAGCAGTAAATCCCCGCCCGGAAGCCGCCCGCCGTGACTCCGTCGACCCACGCGTAAATGTAGGCTTTCTGCTCGGGCAGCATCCGGCCGCCTTGCTCTTGATCCAGGAAGATAATCGTTCGCGCGGGAAATCCCTCGCGTCGCGCACCGGCGACAGCGGATTGCGCATCCGACTTGCCTAATTTCGTCGCATACGAAACCGACTTGAGCTCACCGAACAAGCGGCCGTTGAACAACACCAGGAATCCAAATCCTGCTGATTGCAGCTTGAGCCGTTTTCCGCTCCATGTGTCGATACGCGCGCTGGGCGGCGCGTTCAGCCAATAACCCGTGTAGGAAAAAGTCTGCCGAAGAACTTTCAGGTTCTGGTCGCCGGGATAGTTGTTGCGATCGAAGCCGAGATACGCGGGAGTGTTTGTGTCAGGATTGGACTGTGAGTTGGCCAGCGGAGCAAAGATCGAAGCCATTACAAAAAGAATAAGCGCAATTGGTTTCACGCAGATGATGTTATCGCAACAACCCGACTTCGTTCACCGGCTCAGCGCTGCGATACATTCTTCACGAATTCGCCAAACCTCATCAAGGTCTTGCCCGCCAGCATTTCCGCTTTCAGCCAACCACCGGCACAGAAATCGTCGGTGAACGGCAGTTTTGTAGTCGCCAATCTGCTCAGGAGTGATGTCCTCCTCATGCAGAAAGTGGGCAATCCTCTCCGGTGGATCCGTATCGATTGGGCGGGTGACGTCGATCCGACTCTCGCGGAAACGGAGATAACAATGCGCCTCGGCCAGCGTCTCAATCCCATGCTTTTTGAGCACGGGACCAACACCGGGCGTGTTTCGTTAGTGCATTTCGTAGATTCCAAGGACCAGTACAACGCTTAGGGATTGTTCGATTGCTAGCCTTCGAAGATTCGAAGAAGCGCGTGCTTTGTGCTGCAGGTCCCACGGCCTTCCTGCAAAACGATAAGCGGCTTGTGGACAACCGTGTTCCGTCCGTAAGGCAGACGACTCACAAATCGGGCTGCGGCTTTGTAGTCGAGCGAGCCGACCTGAATGAAAGCACCGGAGATCTCACCTCCCGGCTTGAGCACAACTGGTTCGAGTGCATCCCATGAGTGCAGCCCTGGTTCCATACTTGCGGGCTGCTATCCTCCGATGTGCACCATCGTCCTCGACGCGGGCACAAAATCCGCTTCGCCGATGTGGTGGCGTTCTTCTTTTCTCTGTACCACGCCGCGGATAAATTCAATGATTTCATCGTCGGAAGAGCCGCGGCGCATGAGCTCGTGCAGATCGTGATCCCAGACTGAAAAAAGGCAGGTGCGGATTTTGCCGTCGGAAGTGATACGGATGCGGCTGCAGTGTCCGCAGAAGGGATGCGAAACCGGAGCGATGATTCCGATTTCGCCGACGCCGTCGTCAAAGTGATAGCGGCGCGCCGTTTCGCTGCGCGCGTGAGGGATTTCGACCAGCGGGCGATATTCCGCCATGCGCTGAACGATTTCATCCAACGTAACCACAATGGTGGGCGACCACGTTCGATCTTCTTCGAGCGGCATGAATTCGATGAAGCGAACGACTACCCCTTCTTCGCGGGAGAACATACCGAAGGGAATAATTTGGTCTTCATTGAAACCGCGCATCAGCACACAGTTGACCTTGACCGGCCACAGGCCCGCACGCCGCGAAGCCCGAATTCCCGCGAGCACATGGTCATATCCGTTGGGCACGCGCGTGATGCGAGCGAAGCGATCGGGATCGACCGCATCCATGCTGACCGTAATGCGATTCAGGCCGACATCTTTCAGCGGCAACGCCATCTCCGCAAGAAGGTGACCGTTGGTGGTCATGGCGAGATCGAGTTCTTCGCCGTCAGCGGAGCGCAACTTCGAGAGTTCACGCACGAAATCAATGACTCCATTGCGCAGCAGCGGCTCTCCTCCGGTAAGACGGATTTTCTTGATTCCGAGCGCTGCGAATATACGCGCCATGCGCAGATAGTCGGAGAAGGGAAGTTCGCCGAACAGCGCGCCTTCATTGCCCGTCCGGCAATAAACACACCTGTAGTTGCAGCGATCCGTAATCGAGATCCGCAGATCGGTAATGGGACGGCCGAATTTGTCGGCGAGGGTCATAGGGCTAAGCCAAGTGCGTCTTTCGCGACCTACTGCATTGGATTCGTGCAACGCAAGAAAGGAGACACGCGCGGGCAACATTCCCAGCGGACGCTTCCTTTCCAATGTGCTTCTTGCGAAGCACGGGAGGCGCGGGCGTTTCCATCCGCACCCTCGGGATAATCTTCCCAGGGAACTTGGAGAAGAAAACTATCCCTCGCCGTCGCTGCCAAGGTATGCCCAGACCGCGACGGTCGGAAACTAAGTTAATTATAACTGGGTTCAGCGCCGATCAGAGCGCAACCTCGGTACACCGGCTCACATGCCGTCGTAGTTTGGGCCGCCGCCACCCTCGGGCGGAACCCACGTAATGATCTGATAGGGATCAGCGATGTCGCAGGTCTTGCAGTGTACGCAGTTCGACGGATTCAAGCTGATGCGCTTGCCGTTGGGCTGCTCGGCGTCGTCGACCATTTCGTAAACGTTGGCCGGACAAAAATTCTGGCAAGGACTGCCGTATTCTTTCACGCAGCGGGTGTTGCAAATATTGGTATCGTCGATGATGAGATGCGCCGGCTGATCTTCTTCATGCTTGGTGCCCGAATGATAAAGGTCGGTAAGCTTGTCGAACGTGAGCTTGCCGTCGCCCTTCGCGGGGCCGAGCAGATGCGCTTCGCTGCCGCCGTCCGCGGGCAACTCAGCGAGCTTCTTCATATGCTGATAGCCCGCCGTCCCGGGATACCGGTCGTGCAGGCCACGGCCTCCGGTAAATTGTTGTATTCCCGCATTGAAGAGGCCTGCGAAGAGTCCGCGTTCGAATCCCTGATGAAAGTTGCGAACCTTCCAAAGCTCTTCTTTGATCCAACTGGATTCAACCTTCTTCTGGAAGCCACTTAGCATGGCAGTGGACGAATCATCTTTCTTAAGCGCTTCGAGAGCGGTTTCAGCCGCGAGCATCCCGCTCTTGATCGCGAGATGAATTCCTTTGAGGCGCTGCGAGTTAAGGAAACCGGCAGAGTCGCCGAGAATCATCCAACCGTCACCCGCGACCGGCGGAATCGCCCACCAGCCGCCGTAAGGCAGCGACTTTGCGCCGTAGCGGATCATCTTGCCGCCCGCAAGCAATTTCGCGATGAAGGGATGCTGTTTGAAATCCTGCAAAATGTGCTGCGGATCAAGCCGCGGGTCAGTGTAGTCGAGGCCGGTCACGAAGCCGAGCGAAACAATGTTGTCTTTTCCCGCGTAAATCCAGGCGCCGCCGTATTCTTTTGTCGTAAGCGGCCAGCCCATTGTATAAATGACTTCGCCAGCTGCGATGCGACCCGAAGGGACTTCCCACAACTCTTTTATGCCCTGGCCATAAGTCTGCGGATTGCTGTTCTTCGCGAGATCGAATTTCGCGATCAGTTGTTTTGTCAGCGACCCGCGCGTACCTTCCGCGAGGATGACGACTTTCGCCTGCAGATCGTAGCCAGGCTCGAAATTCGATTTGGGATGACCTTCTTTGTCCACGCCCTTGTCGTCGGTGCGAACCCCAGTCACGCGGGCGCCGTCAAAAAGCAACTCTGATCCTGCGAAGCCGGTGAAGATCGTAATGCCGGTTTCCTCCACCTTGCTCCCCAGCCACTTCACAAAACGATTGAGCGAAATGACATAATTGCCGTGATCGCGCAAGGGCGGCGGCGTGACCGGAAACTTGAACTTGCCTTTCTCGGTGAGAAAGTAAACTGCTTCCTTCGTGACTTCGGCATCGAGCGGAGCTTCTTTTTCGAATCCAGGAAGCAACTCGCGCATAGACCGCGGATCGAGCAGCGCACCCGACAAACAATGCTGCCCCACCTCTCGCGCTTTCTCCAGCACGTAAATGTTTTCCTTGCTGAGCTGAGAGTTCGGATTCGCAGAATTGTGCGCGTCAATAAGTTGCGAGAGGCGCAGAGCGCAGGCCATCCCCGCGGGCCCGCCGCCGACGATAACAACATCGGCAGGCATCTGGGGACGCTCGATACCCTCGATCGGTTTGCGGAAAATGAGCATAGGATGCCTTAGCGGTTTGCGAGACTGGCTATCTCGCCCAAGCCGAGCAACCTTTGATCCGCCGTCACCAAAGTTAACTTCAGAACCTTAGCGGTAGCCGCCAGGAATCGGTCTGCCGGATCGGCATGAGGCAAGGACAGCGCGAAGCCAGTGCGAACGATTTCCTGAGTTAGAGGCGCTTCTCGTATCTGATCAGCAGCGCGCTCGACCCAAGCCAGTGGATTCTCCACACGAATGCGGCCCTTTTGCATAAGCGCGAGAGCTTCCCAAATACTGACTGGAGAGAGCCAGAGATCGTTGTTATTGTTCGACAACTCTCGCGCTGCGCCCTTGCCTATCCGCTTCGGATCCAATTTGCTCCAAATCCAAATGTGAGTGTCGAGAAGCAGGTTCAATCGCGGTAGGCCTCGATGTCTTCCAAGTCGATGACCGGGGAAACGATGTCGCCCACGATTTCCCCGGTCCCAACCATGTCTCCCAAAAACTTTCGCTTGCGGTCGGGTCCGGCCGGAATGACTTCCGCAACTGGACGGCCATGACGCGTAATCCGCAGAGGCTGGCGCGTTTTGTGCACCCGTTCAATCAGGCCAAGACACTTGGCTTTAAACTCGGAGATAGAAACATCATCCATGACCACTATTCTATCTATGGTCAATAAACTAGTCAATTAGTAGATGCTCTATCGAAAGCCATCAAACTTTACTGGAATGAAGCCGACCTATCCGCTCGTTTTTGCCTTCTTCACTTCCTCGATCAGAGGCGGAACGATGTCAAACAGATTTCCCACGACCGCGAAATCTGCTATCTCGAAAATCGGCGCTTCCGAATCTTTGTTGATCGCGATGATGGTGCGCGAGCCTTTCATTCCCACAATATGCTGAATTGCGCCGCTGATGCCGAGCGCCAAATAGAGTTTCGGCGCAACCGTCTGGCCGGAGGAACCAATCTGGCGATCCATGGGCAACCAGCCGGAGTCGCAAATCGGACGCGAAGCGGCCAACTCTCCGCCGAGTGCTTCGGCAAGCTGCTTCGCCAATTCAATATTCTTTTGCTCTTTGATTCCCCGTCCCACAGAAACAATAATCTCAGCTTGCGTCAGGTCGACTGCCTGCTTAGCCTCTTTGAAAACTTCCTGCGGCTTGTTGCGAATGACGCCGTCGGCAATCTGAACATTGAAAGTCTCAACCGGAGCAGCACTGGCTCCGGCTTCGGCCTTGTCCCCACGAAAAGCTCCATTCTGAAAAGTGACGAACCAGGGAGCGTCGCAGGCAAAACTTACATCCGCCGCCAGCTTTCCCTGAAACATTTGGCGTGTAAACAGGAGCTTGCCGCCCTCTTTCTTGTAGCCAATGCAATCGCTGATGGCCGTGCGACCCATGGCCGTCGCCAGCTTGGGAACGAAATCGCGCACCTGATACGTGTGCGGCATCAGCACCAGCTTGGGCTGCTTGGTTTCGATGAATTGCTTGAGCGCAGCCGAGAAAGCATCTGGGGTGTAGGGCTCGAGCTTGGGCGACTCAACCGCGTAGACCTTCGAGATTTTCTTTGCAGCCACTTCGCTGGCAAAATTCCCGACGCCACTCCCGATAACAGCGGCTTCGAGCGCCCAACCGGTCTCAGCAGCGAGGGCTTGGCCCGCGGTTAGCGTCTCCCACGAGACGCGGTTCAATTTGCCTTCGCGTTGTTCGACGACGACTAAAATTGTGTCAGACATAAATGCAGCTTCCAGCTCCTAAAGCTCTTTGCGATCGAGCCCGGCAAAACTCATCTCTTGTAACGATCAATCACAGCACCCGCACTTCGTTGCGCAGCTTGTCAACTAACTTCTTGGCCACTTCGCCCGCCGAGCCTTCCAGAAATTCCGTGTTCTTGGTTTTCTGCGGTACGTATAGCCGCTCAATCTTCTGCAGATTTCCGCCTACCGCGTGCTGCACCTCTGCCATGGCGACCTTGCGCAGCGGCTTATTCTTGGCCTGCTTGATGCCGATCAGGGTGGCGTAACGTAATTTATTGATGCCGGACTGGATGGTTAATATCGCAGGCAGCGGCATATCCACGAACTGAAAGTATCCGGCCTCGAGTTCTCGCTTCACCCGAATTCCAGAGTCGTTTTTCTCGATCTGCATAATGATGGTCGCGTGCGGCCAGCCGAGCAGCTCCGCCAGCACCACCCCAGTTTGCGCATACCCGTAGTCATCGGACTGCAAGCCGGTAAAGATCAAGTCAAACGTCTCGTCTTTGATTGCCGCCGCAAAAGCTCGCGCAGTATTGAATGCGTCCAGGCCCACGAACCCGTTGTCTTCGAGATGAATTGCCCGATCTGCCCCTTTGGCCAGAGCTTCCCGCAGCACCTGCTGGGCGCGCGGAGGCCCGGAAGTTATCACCACGACTTCGCCGCCATGTTTTTCTTTCTGCCGCAACGCCTCTTCCAATGCGTAAGCATCTGGCTCGTTGACTTCATAAGAAACCTCTTCGCGAATCCACGCGGCGGACTCGTTGAGCTTGAGCGGCGCGTCTTTCTGCGGCACCTGTTTCATGCAAACCAGAATCTTCAAGAGAAAGCTCCTCGCGCCAGTCTAAGTTGGCGCTCTAACCACGAGACATTGCGAGCAATGTCTCTACAGAAAACATCAACTGGGACCAGGCAAACTGGTAAGTATAAATGAGCGCTGAAGAAGAGAGGAAATGCAGGCACGAAAATTAAGCTACTCGGTAAACACAACCGACTGGACTCCGGAAATCTCAAACCGTTTGCGGCAACGCATGTTCTTGCAGGCCATCATGTCGTCGCGGCGCAGCATATAGGATTTCGCCTTGGCGAAACGAGCGCGGTCTCGTTCGTCAGCGCGGCCGGGAAGCTGATTCTTCTTGGTGCGCACCAGCCAGCTTATTTCGTATTCGGCGGACTGCTGGCAATGCGGACAGTTCAGCGTCGCCATCTTCTTTTCCGGGCGTTCATCAAAAAATTCGCGCTCTTCCATAGGGTCTTCGGCGGCCGTCGCAGCCCAGCCGACTGCCAATCGTTTGTATTATTGCACGTCACCGCGGGATGAGCTATGACAAGATAAGAGCAATGGCAAAGAAGAAGAGAGCGAAACGCTTCACTGCGGTCGAAGCTGTAAAGACGATGGCCCGAGAACAGATCGGAGCGCCCCCGGCGTCACGGATAGTGCCTAATCGCAAGAAGAAAACCGAGAAGCACAAACCTACGCTGGAGAAGCTTCTGAACGAACCGGGGTGAAGTCCGCTAGGGCGTTGTTGTCGGGCAGCCCGAGCCAGGTGGCCCATCCACCGTTACGTTGGCTGTCCCCGTGATCAGGTTTCCGGTGGGACTGTTGGTTAGTAAGCTCGCTGAGATACCGGCCGTTCCACAGTTGGTATTGGGGGTCACTTTACCGGCGCTCGTGACCTGCGCGACCTGGACGGTGTCCGATGTCCAAGTAACTTGGTTCGTGAGGTTCTTTGTCGCCGGGGGGTGCACGTAGGTGCCTGTGGCTGTCAATTGAACAAAGAGCGAAGGGTCGATTCCGCCGAAGACAACTGCATTGGGTGTCACCTGGATTCCAATAAGTTGCTGACTGCTCCCACAGCTGGGAAGAACGATCGCAGCCAAGCAAATCAGCAGTAAATTAAGCCAGTTTCGACGCATCTGATCTCCGGAAGAGACGCTTCCCAAATCTTGGGGGAGTGAGCGACACTTTAGTAGAAGAACAGCCAAAAATCAATAGCGGACTGGACGCCGGGCACAGAGTTCGAAGCGCTAATCCCTTGACCATTTTCCCCGAGACCTTGGCGAATTGTTTCATGCTCTATCCGCGTGGTGTCATATGAGCAGGCCTGGATATACCCCGATTTCTTCTTCGTTTCATTCATAAAAAGACGAGTATATTTGTCCAGTTATCTTCAAGCGGAGACCATACGCGGAATCTCAAAGAAAGCGAGGCTCACGTGTTCTGCAGTTGGTGCGGCACGAAGCTGCCGGATGGCTCACAATTCTGCTTGAAGTGTGGCCAGAAGGCGGGTGCGGCGCCAGACAACGCTGCGGTCGCCATGATTCCCGCCCGATCCGCATGCAGCAAATGCGGTACGAGATTGCCTTCTGACATTTCGTCCTGCCCGAAATGCGGACAGCCGGTTATGGCGGCAGCGAATAGCGCGGCCCTGTCCAGCGCTGTTGCTGACGCTATGGCGCTGTTGCGAGCCCGACGCCGACAGCGAATTCTGTTGTGGTCATTTGTCCCGGTGTTGCTCGTAGCAGTGCTATGGGTCGCAACCAGTCAAAGTCCAGCGGCACAGGAAGTACAGGAATTCTTGCACTGGTCCCAGGCGCAAACCATCGTTGACGCGCAGGCGGCCCTGAACCCGCACGGCGTCTGGTCTCATGAGTTCACCGTTCCAGCCGGCGCGCTCGATGTCAGCGTCAGCGGCGAGTTTGTTGCGTCCCCTGCAAGCCCGCGCCACGGCAACAGCAGAGGCACCGAAAGTGGCAAAGATCATGACAATGGAATCGAAGCTTATGTAGTGACCAACTCTGCCTTTGTGGTGTGGAGCGGTGGTTATTCGACCGAGACCCTGTACCAGAGCGGTTGCATAGCCCGGGACGTTATTAATGCCCCGCTTCCGCCGGGCGCCGGAGTCTACGATCTAGTGTTCAGCAACAGGGCTTCAGAGCGCGCCAAAACAGTTCATGCCACCGTGCTTCTCCGCTACAAGAGCGGGTGGCCTAATGCGGTGTTGCGTATGAAGGAGCGATTGTGGAACTGGATTGGCCTGTAAACTCAACCTTTGACAATTTCGCCTACGAACTTGGCGAATTGCTTCACATCCTGTTCGGTGGTGTCGAACGAGCACATCCAGCGCACCACTGAATGCTCTTCGTCCCATACATAAAAGAAGTAGCGCTTTTGGATTTTGGCGATGGCTTTCCGGGGAATCTGCGCGAACACCCCATTAGCTTCCACTTTATAAACAATCTTTACCTTCGCGATTTTGCTGAGTTCTTTTTGCAGAAGCGCGGCCATCCGGTTGGCGTGCTGGGCATTTTTCCGCCACAGGTCATTCGATAACAAAGTATCGAGTTGAGCCGAGATGAAGCGCATCTTCGACGCCAGTTGCATCCCCTGCTTGCGAAGATAGAGAAAGTTGTGGCTGAGTTTCTTATCGAAGAAGACCACAGCCTCGGCACCCAATGCCCCATTCTTCGTTCCACCAAAAGAAAGAACGTCCACGCCGAGATCACGCGTAGCTTGCCGTAGCGTCTGGCCCAGGCTCACGGCAGCATTCGCAATTCGCGCGCCGTCCATGTGCAAAAACATTTCCCGCGCATGAGCAAAAGCAGCCAGATCACGAATCTCCCGCGGCGTGTAAGCCGTTCCTACTTCTGTGACCTGTGTGATCGAAATCACGCGCGGCTGCACGTGGTGCTGATCGCCAATTCCGTGATAAGCATGGCGGACAGCCTCAACCGTGAGCTTCCCGTCCTCGGTGGGAATCGGAATCAGTTTGCACCCAGTGAACTTTTCCGGCGCTCCGCATTCGTCTGCGTAGATGTGGGCAGCCTCGGCGCAAATCACAGCGTGATATGGCTCGGTGAGCGCTTTCAAGCTTAAGCAATTTGCCGCTGTGCCGTTAAAAACCATGAAAACCTCGACATCAGAGCCGAAGTGCTGTTTGAACTTGCGGACCGCAGCCTCGGTGTAAGCGTCGTCCCCGTAGCCCACTACATGCCCCCGGTTGGCGGCGGCGACGGCTTGCAAGACCTTGGGATGAACCCCGGCATTGTTATCACTGGCGAAACTGCGGACAGGTTTCATGGCTTCAACAATGTAGCAGAGGCAAAGTGTACCTTTACACCTCGCAGGCGTTCGCAAAGCCTCTGAGCCGCAACGGTTCACGGTTTGAGGCACAATCGATCATAAAATTATTTGCGAGCCGAACTAGATGCGCAGGCAGGGTGTAGCTGGTGAGTTTTTCCATGATCCTACCCAGAAAAGAATTTAAAAACCTCTGTCGATTTTGTCCCCACTCGTTCGACTTACAGTAGAAGCTCAGAGAACTGAGCCACATTAAGGAGGCAGTAAAGCCGACGTTATGCCGAAACAGAAGGTGCTGGAGGGTATGGGAAATTATGTAACCATAGTGTTACATTTAGTCTTGTAACGACATGGTTACGCTCAACAGTATTGGGTGTTGCAACGATCGTCGCGATAACTTTTTTTGCCTTTGCGAGTCTAAAACTGACGGTATGGAATTTAATCTTTCCGGGCCGGTTTTTCGAGACCTAAGCTTCTGTCGATTCAAGACTTACTGTTAGGCTTAGTAACTGAGACAGGATACGAAATGACAAGCCATTTCAGCTCGGAGGGTCGTGGAGCGTTGAGGTCGCATCGGGCGTCTGCGATCGCGCTCCCCGTGGCTTTGCTCATTGCCGCGCTGGGAACGGCTTGCAGCGGAAATTCCGTGAGTGGTGCGACGCCTCAGGCCGACCCGGCCATTCCCGTCAAAATCCAGGTTGCGCAGTCGGTGCCGATCAGCGATACCACAGAATACGTTGCGACGCTGAAATCGCGGGACTCGGCGAGCATTATGCCGCAGGTCGATGGGCAGATCACCGACATCTATGTGCACTCCGGTGATCGCGTTTCGCCCGGCACCGTGCTGATGCAGATTGATCCCACCAAGCAGCAGGCCACGGTGAACAGCCAGGAACATAGCCGCGCAGCTCAGGAAGCCAACCTCGACTATGCCCAGCAACAGTACAACCGGATCAGCGCTTTGGCCGCGGCTGGAGTGGTCTCGAAGCAGGACCTTGACCAGGCAAAATCGGCGCTGGATACGGCCCAGGCCCAACTGAAATCGCTGGACGCACAAGTGCAAGAGCAGCAGACGCAGCTTCACTACTATCGCGTGACCGCGGGGTCAACTGGAATCGTGGGTGATATTCCAGTTCATGTGGGCGACCGTGTTACCACCACAACTATGCTCACCAGCGTCGACAAACCCGGCGGCCTCGAAGCTTACGTCTACATTCCGGTCGAGCGATCCTCTCAGCTCAAGATGAATATGCCGGTGCAAATCGTCAATGGAAGCGGCGAGGTCATCGCGGACAGCCGTGTCAGTTTCATTTCGCCGCAAGTGGATAACACCACTCAGACCGTGCTGATTAAATCTCGCATCGCCAACAATGAGGACCGGCTTCGCAATTTGCAGTTCATTCGCGCCCGCGTGATCTGGGGAACCCACCAGGGACCGGTAGTTCCCGTGGTCGCGGTGTCGCGTGTCGGCGGACAGTACTTCGCTTTCGTGGCCGAGAGCGACAAGGGCAAATTGGTGGCGCATCAGAAAGCCGTGCGCATCGGAGAGATGACCGGAAATGATTACGTAGTGCTCGACGGTATCAAAGCAGGAGACAAAGTAATCGTCTCAGGTGTCCAGTTTCTGGTAGATGGCGCGACGGTAACGCCACAGAGCTAGGCGTCACGCTGCATGCTTCAGGCATTGGGCTTCGGGTCTAGAGCGCTTTCGCTGAAAGCCTAAAGCCTAAAGCCTAAAGCCTGAAGCCTGAAGCCGTATCGTGGTTTCCCATGTTCGTAGACTTCTTCATTCGACGGCCAGTATTCGCTACAGTCTGCGCGCTGTTGATTATTCTCGCGGGCGCCGTCGTAATTCCCACTCTGCCGATCGCGCAATTTCCTAACCTCGCGCCGCCGCAAGTCAACGTCAGCAGCGGATATGTCGGCGCCAGCGCGCAAACCGTCGAGTCTGCAGTCACGATCCCCTTGGAGCAGCAGATCAACGGCGCCCAGGGGATGAAGTACATGACCTCCGACAGCGGCAACGACGGTTCCAGTTCGATTACCGCAACCTTTGAACTGGACCGCGATCCCGACCTTGCCGCCGTAGACATTCAGAACAGAGTGAACACGGCTCAGGGACGTCTTCCGAATGCGGTCAAAGCCACGGGGATCACAATCACCAAGTCGTCGAGCGATTTCGTTTTTGGTGCGGGCGTGTATTCCCCAGACGACCGCTACGATCCGCTGTTCATGAGCAACTACCTCGACGTTTATGTGAAGGACACGCTAAAGCGCGTGCCCGGAGTTGCCGACGTCGTCATCTTCGGCGAACGCAAATATTCGATGCGTTTGTGGCTCGATCCCGTGCGCATGGCCAGTCGCGGCCTCACTGCCAGCGACATGGTCAACGCATTGCAAGAGCAGAATGTAGAAGTGGCTGCAGGTCAAGTGGGACAGCCTCCAATCAAATCTGGACAACAATTTCAAATCAGCGTGCGGGCGATTGGGCGACTGAGCGAGCCCGAGCAATTTGAAAACATCATTCTCAAAGCGAATGCTGATGGAACTTTGGTGCGTCTCAAAGATGTCGGCCGCGCCGAACTGGGAGCGGAGGACTATAGCTCCGACTTGATTTACAACGGGCATCCGTCGGTCGGCGTTGCAATCCTGCAACTGTCCAATGCGAATGCCCTTGACGTGGATCGCCGCGCTCTGGCCGAGTTGGACCGGCTCTCGAAACACTTTCCGCCGGGAATGAAATACGAAAATGCTTTCGATACGACGGAGGCCGTTGGTGAATCGATCCGCGACGTTCTCGTCACCCTCATCGAAGCCATCGTGCTGGTTATTCTGGTGATCTTCGTATTCCTCGAAGACTGGCGCAGCACAATCATTCCATCCGTCACCATCCCGGTCTCGCTGATCGGGACTTTCGCCTTCGTCAAAATCCTGGGATTTTCCATTAATACGCTGACCTTGTTTGGTATCACCCTGGCGACTGGGTTAGTCGTCGACGACGCCATTGTCGTAATTGAAAACATCGAACGCCATCTGCAGGAAGGTGAGCACGACCCGCGCAAAGCCGCATCGGCCGCTATGGGAGAAGTCGCGGGCGCCGTCATCGCCACATCTCTGGTGCTGGTTGCAGTTTTCGTGCCGGTCGCGTTTTTCCCCGGCACCACCGGCATTCTTTTCCGGCAATTCGCGCTCACCATCGCCTTCTCGATCTCTATTTCCGCCTTCAACGCCCTCACTCTAACGCCGTCGCTTTCCGCACTCCTGCTGGGCCGCGTTCACGGGGAAAAAGGCTGGTTCTTCTGCCGGGTCGACAGAGTGATTGGCGGCATTACCGAAGGCTATCGTCGTTCACTGTATGTTTTTCTTCGCTTCCGCATGGTGGCTGTGGTTTTGTTCCTCGCAGGATTGGGCCTCACTTTCTTGATTTTTCAGCGTGTGCCCACCGGCTTTGTCCCAGACGAGGACCAGGGCTATTTCCCGGTCATCATCCAGGCTCCACCCGGCGCCTCCTCGGATTACGTCAGGAATGTTGAGGACCAGGTGAGCGCGATCATGCGCAAGATGCCGGAAGTCGAAAACATTTTTGCCATCACCGGCAACGGCGCGCCAAATCGCGGAATCATCTATGCCGGATTGACAGGGTACTCGCAACGCAAAGGCCCCGAACATTCTGCGCAGGCTGTGGTGGATCGTTTAAGGGGCTCCGTTTCCGGAATCACGGGAGCGCTCGTGCTTTGCTTCTTGCCTCCCGCAATTCAAGGCTTGGGCCAGTTCGGCGGCTTCCAGTATGAAGTGCAGGACCAGGGTTCGCATTCGCTCGAAGAGCTGGCGAATGTTACTCAGGACATGGTTCGCCAGGGTAACTCACGCAAAGACCTGACCAGCTTGTACAGCAGCTACACTGCAAGCGATCCGCAGTTCCTGGTCACCATTGATCGTGAGAAAGCCAAGAGCCTGCACGTCCCGCTGCAACAGATCACGGATACGTTAGGCGTATACATGGGCTCGGCGTATGTTAATGATTTCGATTTCAACAATCGTTCCTATCGAGTTTATGTTCAGGCCGATAAGCAATTCCGTTCGCAGGCGAAGGATCTGAAGCAGTACTACGTGCGCTCGGATACGGGCGCGATGATTCCGCTTGAGAACCTGGCTGCGGTCACGCAGACCACGACACCGCAGGTGATCAGCCATTACAACCTGTTTCGCTCGGCGGAAATTGACGGCTCGCCCGGTCCGGGGTTCAGTTCCGGACAAGCCATCGCCGCCATGGATGATTTGAGCAAGAAAGTTTTGCCTCAGGGTTTCACCTACGAATGGACCGGCCTGTCACTTGAAGAATTGGCGTCGGGCAGGACCACAATCATTTTGTTCGGCCTGGGCGTTTTGGTCGTGTATCTGACGCTGTCGGCGCAATATGAAAGTTTCGTTCTGCCGTTCATCGTGCTGCTCGCGGTTCCCATGGCATTGCTGGGGGCGCTCGGCGCGCAAGCCTTGCGCGGCTTGCAAAACGATGTCTACTGCCAGATTGGCCTGGTGATGCTGATCGGATTGTCCAGCAAGAACGCGATTCTGATCGTCGAATTCGCCGAACAGTTACGGGAGCGCGGGCTTCCGCTGGTCGAAGCCACAGTGGAAGCGGCAAGAATTCGTTTACGCCCAATTCTCATGACTTCATTCGCGTTCATCCTCGGCGTAGTGCCGTTGATGCTGGCCCATGGCGCCGGCCAGGAAGGTCGCCACTCCGTCGGAACCACCGTGTTTGGTGGCATGATTATGTCAACCGTTCTCAATCTCTTCTTCATTCCCGTGCTCTATCTGATCATCGAAGGATGGCGCGAACGCGGCAGAGCCCACGTCCCACAACCAGCGCCCGCACCCGCCGACTAGCTGTTATCCCAAACTCGAAGTTGGCGCTGTCATCACGAGCGAAGCGAAGGATCAGCACACTGTGTTTCTGGGCTATAATCTCGCATCCTTGATCATGCGCATCCTCTTGTCTTTTATTCTGCTGTTTTCTGTCTTTGCCTTGGCGCAGACAACTCCCGCGAAACTTCCGTTGCCGAAGTTCGAAGACGTTGCTAAACAAGCTGGCTTGACGGTCTCTCATATTTCATCTCCAGACAAGCGCTACATTGTGGAATCGATGAGCGGCGGCGTGGGTCTGATCGATTGCGATAACGACGGTCGACTCGACATCATCACGGTCAACGGATCGACCGTCGATCGCTACAAGCAGGGCGGCGATCCCTTGATCACGCTTTATCGCCAGGACGACGGCTTCAAATTCACTGACATCACTCAGGCCGCCGGGCTGACGAGAAAAGGGTGGGGCATGGGCGCGGCAGTGGCCGATTACGACAACGACGGTCTTCCCGACATTTACGTAACTGGCTTCGGCGGAAACGCTCTCTATCACAACCTGGGCAACTGCAAATTCGAAGATGTCACGGACAAAGCAGGCGTGGCTGGCGGAGGATTCAGCACCGGCGCGGCTTGGGCCGACTACGATCGAGACGGCCACGTTGATTTGTTCGTCTCGCGATACGTGCACTTCGATGTGAACAAACTCCCCGATTTCGGGAAAAATGAGAAGAACTGCAGCTTCAAAGGAATCCCGGTGCAGTGTGGTCCGTGGGGAATGCTGGGCGAATCTGACTTGCTCTTTCACAATCGCGGCGATGGCACTTTTGAAGAGGTTTCCAAGAAAGCCGGCGTCGACGATCCTAACAAGTACTACGGCCTGGGCGCGATCTGGGGCGATTACGACAACGACGGCTGGCCCGATTTATATGTCGCCAACGATTCCGGCCCGAATTACCTCTACCACAACAAGCACGACGGTACTTTTGAAGATGTCGGCATGCTCTCGGGAGCAGCCGTCAGCGGCGATGGCTCCGAGCGCGGCAACATGGGTGTGGATTGGAGCGATTATCTGCACGAAGGCCGGCTTTCGATGTTCGTCACGACTTTCACCGAGCAACCCGACAGTCTGTATCGCAATCTTGGTGCGCAAGGATTTTCGGAAGTGAGTTACCAGGCGAAACTCGCCAAGCCTACGTACAACCCGGTGGGTTGGGGCACAGGATTCTTCGACATGGACAACGACGGCTGGCCGGACCTGTTCGTCGCCAATGGCCACGTGTATCCGCAGATGGATCAGGTCCCGGGTGCTCCCCACTATCGCGAGCCCATGCTGCTGTTCCGCAACAACCAGGACGGAACCTTCGAAGACGTTTCCAGCGTGCTTGCTGGAATCCCTGATGCCTCGCGGCGAGGCGCGGCATTTGGCGATCTCAATAACGATGGGAATGTCGACATCGTGGTCATGGCCACGGGCGAACCGCCAACCCTCCTGTTAAATCGAGGAGGAAACAAGAATCACCGCGTGCTATTCAAGTTGGTGGGAACGAAGAGCAACAAAATGGCAATCGGCTCGCGCGTCACAGTTAGAGCGGGGAAGCTGGTGCAACTCAACGAGGTTCGCGCCGGAGGTAGCTACCTTTCGTCGAACGATCCGCGGCTACATTTCGGTCTGGGCGCGGAAACCAAAATAGACGAAGTGGAAGTTAAATGGCCAAGCGGCAAAGTTGAAGTGCTGCGCGATGTCCCGGCAGATTTTATTTATACGATCGTGGAAGGCGAAGGCATTCAGCGAAAAACCCCGCTCCCGGTACCGTGAGCTGATCGCTTCCTTGCCGTCACTGCCCGATTGAGCTGGCTACAGACGAAAACACGTTGTTCGCGTTTCCACCGATCAAACGAAGCGTGCCCACCACAATCACGAGAATTACGGCGAGCATGACCGCGTACTCGGCGATGTCCTGCCCCGCTTCTTCGGTCCAAAGGGTAAGTAGTGACTGAACCACGCTCGACCTCTTGAAACACATCAAAACGGCCTCCTAAGTTAATCGAACATTTCGGCCCTGCTTCGATTCATGACTTCGCTTCCGCGCTGCCTGGTGCAAAGACTTGCACTCGCGACTTGTAGAATGCGCCACATTTCAATGGGAAGCAAGAACAACAACCGCGGCGCACCTTACTCTACGAATCTCGACGCGCCCAGGCAAGGGGCATCAAGTGTCAACTCGGGACATTTCAGGCCACTATGCTTGGCGGCGGGCATCGGGCATGAGCTAGTCTCGACCCCAACGGCCGATCGCGTATGATGAAAAACGCCATATTCCACTATGCTTCCGTTCAAACTGGTTTACAGCGACGATTACTATCTGCCAATCGGCGCACACGTCTTCCCGGCCGAGAAGTACCGCCGGATTCATGACCGGCTGCTGGAAATTGGAGTGGCAGAGGCTGAGGATTTCGTGACGCCGCAGCTTGCGTCCGACCAGGATGTACTGCTGGTCCACACGCCGGCTTACGTCGAGAAGTTGAAGACGGGAATGCTCTCCGCGCGCGAAGAGTTGGAGATGGAAGTTCCGTATTCGCCGGAACTGGTTCGAGCGTTCTGGCTGGCGGCCGGCGGCTCAATTCTGGCCGCCGATTATGCTCTGCAGAATCACATTGGTTTCAACATCGGTGGCGGATTCCATCATGGATTTCCCGACCACGGCGAAGGCTTCTGCATGATTCACGATGTGGCCGTCGCCATCCGGCGCATGCAGCGCGATGACCGAATCACCCGCGCCATGACCGTAGATTGCGACGTCCACCAGGGCAATGGCACCGCCGCGATTTTTGCCGGAGTGCGTGTTCCGACGGGACCGCTGCCGTCAGCCTCTGCTTCGACCCTGAGCCCAGCTGTACCCGCGAAGATACGCAATGCTCACGCGGGCGACGTGTTCACCATCTCGCTGCACCAGGAGAACAACTATCCGATGTGGAAGCCGCCATCTTCGATCGACGTCGATCTGCCCGACGGAATTGGCGACGACGATTATCTGGCGTGGCTCGACAACGCCCTCAGCTCGGGGCTGCGCCAGTTCGATCCGGAGCTGATTTGCTATATCGCGGGCGCCGATCCCTACCGCGAAGATCAACTCGGAGGACTGTCGCTGACCATCGAAGGACTGAAGCACCGCGACGAACTGGTTTTTCGGGTTGCCCGCGCTCGCAATATTCCGGTGATGGTGACATTCGCCGGCGGATACGCGCAGCGGGTCGAAGACACAGTCACAATCCACTGCAACACTGTGATCGCCGCCAAAGAAGTTTTCTCATGAACTCTCTGAACCACGGCGAGGCTTTCAGGGTTTGGGAACGGTAGCGTCCGGTTCCGCTGCCACCGTCACGTCTACCTTTGCGCCTTTTTTCAAGTGCACTTCATTCCCGTTTTCATCCGTCAGGTTGTTTTCGATACGAAGTTCTTTGTACAGGTGATCGGCCCCTTCCACAGCGATTTGTGCTTTTTCTGGCTCACTGGGATGCGGAGACTTAATGATCTTCTCGACAGTTCCGGGCAGGGTGGCACTGGGCTTAGGCGTCATAACCCGTCCTTTGAGGTGACACTGAGATTTGACCTTAGTTTAACATGCTGCAGTCGTTGGTCGGGGCAATCTCTCTATTTTCTCCGCCAGTGTTTCCGGTTCTCTGCCAAGTGTTTTTTCTGGGTCATGGGCTGCTAGAATAAGCCCTTCGACTTCAGCGTTGCAGATCCCTTATGTTCGAGAATCTTTCCGAGAAACTTCAGCGTGCGTTCAAAACTCTGCGCGGACAGGCTGTCCTCAATGAAGAAAACATTCAGGAGGCACTGCGCGAGATCCGTCTCGCTTTGCTTGAAGCCGACGTTAACTTCAAAGTCGTCAAACAGCTTATCGACCACATTCAGGAGAAGGCTGTTGGCCAGCAGGTCGCGACAGCGCTTTCGCCGGGCGAGCAGGTCATCAAGATCCTGCGCGACGAGCTGATCGAAACTCTCGGCCACGACACAGCGCGCGTCAAGTTCGCTTCACAACCTCCAACCGTCATACTGATGGCGGGTTTGCAGGGCTCCGGCAAAACCACCACTTCGGGCAAACTCGCGAACTGGCTCAAGAATGGCGGGCATCGGCCGCTGCTGGTTTCGGTCGACGTTTACCGTCCTGCTGCGCGCGAACAGCTTAAAGTCGTGGCGCAGGCGATCAAGGCCAACATCTATGAAGGCGCGAACGTCGAAGCAAATACGGCGACGGTCGAGCGCCTGGCCAAAGAAGCGCGCCGCGAGGCTATTAACACTGGCTCCGACGTGCTGATCGTCGACACCGCAGGCCGCCTTCACATCGACGATCAACTGATGGAGGAGATGCAATCGCTCAAGCGGTTGCTCAATCCGCAGGAGATCCTATTCGTCGCCGACGCCATGACTGGACAGGACGCGGTCAACTCCGCCGACGAGTTCCACAAGAAGCTTTCGCTGACCGGCGTTGTGCTGACCAAAATGGATGGCGACGCCCGCGGCGGCGCGGCGCTATCCATACGGCAAGTTACCGGCCAGCCGATCAAGTTCATCGGCGTGGGCGAAAAGTACGACGCGCTGGAGCCGTTCCATCCTGATCGCATCGTGTCGCGCATTCTCGGCATGGGCGACATTCTTTCGCTGATAGAGAAGGCCGAGCAGAATGTCGACAAGAAGAAGGCGCAGGAGATGGCCAGCAGAGCGCTCTCTGGCGACGGATTCTCGCTCGAGGATTTCCGCGATCAACTCCGTCAGGTGAAAAAGATGGGATCAATCCAAAACATCATGGGTATGCTGCCCAGCATCGGTCCCTTCGCCGGATTGCAGAAACATGCCGACAAAATCGACGAAAAACAGATTAATCGCGTCGAAGCCATCATTAATTCGATGACTGTGCATGAACGCATGCATCATGAGGTCATCAACGGCAGCCGGCGTAAACGCATCTCGCGCGGCTCCGGCACCAGCGTGCAAGAAGTCAACAATCTGTTGCGGCAGTATGCCCAGATGCGCAAAATGTTTAAGCAGATGGGCAAGGCCAGCTTCGCGCGCAAACTCGCGGGGATGAAGCTGCCGGGGATGTGAGGCCGGCGCGCCCGCGATCCAGTTGCACATCTTATGGTGCAGAATTTCCCCTCAAAAAAAACTCTCATTTTTGCCTAAAATCTAGAAAACAAAGGACTGGAATTTTTTCGTCCCGCTAGATCTATGGTTCTAAAGATAGTTAGAGGCAAAATCTTGGAAACATTGGAGTTAGCGCGCTTCGCGGCCGCCTGCGATTCTTTCTTGATGCTGCGCGTAGGAGCTGGCGCAGGCTCGAAGTGCTTCACTTTCATCAGGATGGGTCTTAGCCGGCCCAGATTGGAACGGTGCAGAGAGCCTGCGGTGCACGAGAAAAAAAACTCTCGTCTCCTCCCAAAATCTAGAAAACAAACGACCATATTTTTTCCGTCCCGCTAGATCTATGGTTCTAAAGGTAGTTAGAGGCAAAATCTTGGAAACATTGGAGTTAGCGTGTTTCCACGCTGCACGCAGGTGCGCTCTACCGTCCAGCGTTCGAGGCGCACTGGTCGGACTCAGCGGTTAAGCGGTCCAGGTGCCGCGCCCGCTGTCAGGTTGTCAAAGATCGATGATTATCTTGCAGATAATTTCTGCGTTCCTATGTTATCGGAAGTGATGGGTTGAATTCAAGAGCAAAGATGACGGAGCGCTCGCCCGGCTCCCAGATTGGGAGACCAGGGCGCGGAAGTTGTAGCGAGAAAAAACTATACGCCGTCTGCAATGAATGCAGTGCAGCTTGAGATTCCCGGCCCTCGCAAAGAACGCGAAAGGCTGGCCCGCCCGCCTGTCGCACTCAATAATAAGTTAACTTGCGGTGAGTCTCGGATGATCCATGAACCGTCTTGTCTGTTTTCTCCGTCCAATTACCGTGGCTGTCGTATTCATAAAAGTAGCGAACCTCTGAACGGTCGCTGTCTATGTGGGCGGGTTTTGGACTATCCGGTGGTTCGCCCAGTGATCCGCTCTGGTTGCGAACCGTCACGGCCTCATCCCCACGCTCGTTGTAGGATGTGCTCGTTTCTGTTCGAATGTTACCCATCTGCATCGTCACACGGCTGACGCGGCCGTCGTTGTCATAGACGTAAGACCTTTCCATAGTGTCGAGACCATGCTGGCTCAGAAGTTCCTTCATCTGCGCCCGCATCGCACGCTCCTGCTGCTCGGACAATCGCTCTCCAGACGGTTGCTCCAGAAACTCTTTGGGAAGATCAAGGTTCTCCTTCACAAGTGTTTCGCTAACTAGACGCCCGTTCGCATAGTTATGGGTGATCCTCGTTATCAGCACCCCATGGGCGTCGCGAACCAGAGACTCGGCTGGCTGGTCGTCGTCGTTGTAGCGTGTAGTGACCGTTCCGCCACCATTCAAATCATTGCCTTCCTCCGCCATTTCGAACATTATGTCAGCGCCCGCCGCCATCCCCTGTTGACTGGGTCGAGGGGGAACGGTTCGGATTCTGATCTTTTTGCCTTGCTCGTCGTAGTGGAATTCGTCAATCATGCCGGAGCCACTGCTGGTGACCCTAATTAATTTCCCCGTTGCATCGTAGAAAAACACGCTCTGAACGCTGCCAGTGAAAAGTCGGCCTCGCCAAACCAGCAGCCGTCCATCTGCGGCATACTCCTGTTCGCTCATCGCCTCGGTTTCAGTGCCGATGAAGTCACTGCATGTCTTGACCGAACCACGCAAACCAGCTCGCTCGCGGTCGGAGGGACGACTGGCCACGTTTGACTTGCCAACTTGAGCAAGGAGCAGGTGATTGAGATTAAGGTTTGTGGCCAATCCTAGTGCGGTGGCTCCGAGCAAGAGCTGCCTGCGATCCATAACTTACCTCGTCCAAACACTCGGCCAAGATTGCTCTCGGTCGTCGTCACTGTCAAGTTATTTTGGGATAGGCCCGCCTTTACGTTCTTTGTAAAGGTGGGGGACTTATGCAGCTGGCGTCGGGATTTTTGGCCTCGGGACACTGATTGATTCGAGCTGCGCCCTCTTCTCCGAAAGCATAGCTCCGATTGCCTGCTCAAAAAGCTGTT